>MDSZ01167319.1_pt1 | contig 15061 bp, 15 predicted proteins | sample 811201 | NCBI WGS metagenome assembly MDSZ01 (sample SAMN05326647, study PRJNA326480) | marine metagenome | isolation source: seawater | place: Indian Ocean: North | collected 2010
CGCGTGCCAAACATGAGATCTATATAAATCCAAAGGGGTATTTCTCATTGGGAGAAGATCCCATGCATATCCTGGAAGATCAATATCCATTCGTTCCTGTGGAACTATAGCTTCTGGATTATTAATAATCAAATTGCCATCATTATCTTTCCATCCAATACCTTTTATATTTCTTAAATTTTCATAGGATAAATTTGAATTTAATAAATTCCAAAGGGCATAAACACCTTCATTTAGCAAAACAAAATCTACAAAATCTAAGGACAAAACTGATTTTGGCAACGCAGAAACATGTGACCCAACAAAACCAACTGTTGTTTCTATATCTGAATCATATACACACTTTGCTAAACCTGTCGCTCCAATCATACTAGTTGTACCAGCATTAGGATTTTGTCCATAAACTACAAAAAGAGTGATTTTGGCGCTTATCTCTTGAATACGTTTTGTAGCCTCCTCATAACCAAGATTTTCTGCACAACAATCAAGAATGCCAACCTTAAACCCTCTGGATCTGCAACTTTCTGCTAGAAGTAATGACCAAGTTGGAGGTTCAATTCCAGAATATTTACCACTCAAGCTTTGGTAAGCTTGAGTAGATGAATCAGAGTGAACAAATAGACAATCTAAATTATTTTTCATTATAAAAATCTCCAAACTCGACTAAAATAGTGCTTTTCCCATCATCTCGTTCATATGCTTTTTTATAAGATTTAAATATATCTTCTGGTTCTTGTAGTTCAATAATCTCAACTGTTGATAGCATTTTTCTATATGCATCTGACATATTACCTATATGCTGATGACCAGGGAAAAGTGGCCTTTGAGATCCTACTGAGGTTCTTATAATCAAACTTGGATTAACGGCACCTTCTGTAATTATGGGTAATTTATCAAGGTGACTAACTAATTGATTAGTTGCACATATTAAGAAGTTCCACCTAGGGAAAATGCTTACTACCCTTTGACCTGTAAGAGCCATGCCTATTGACATTCCCATCTGTGTATCCTCAAAAACTGGTAACTCCAATCTTTTTTCTGGATCAATATCTTTGAGAGTATTGAACATTGCTGTACCAGGAACCTCTACAGCTTGCCCAATAAAATATGTAGACTCTTTTTCTCCAAGCCATTCCATACTTTTTTTTAGTTCATCAAAATATTTCATAATATTAGAACTGTACCCTTACACCTGCTCCAGCATGGGGCCAAGGTAATTCATATTCATAGTGAATAACATTTGATTTCCCTATTAAGGAATAATCATTCTTATTCCATGTTTTAAGTGTATCGGTGCAAACAGATTTATGATTAATTTCTATTATAAACCTGAGGGGCAAGTCAAATGAAGTAGCGTATTTATGTGCTTCATGCGCAGCTCCAGTCTCTGAAGTCATTCCTCCCATAAATAAATTAACTATATCATTTGAGCCAGATTTTTTAATTGCCATTGCAGTACCTAATGCAATAGGAATAATTCCTCCTACAATAGCGCTCGTATAAATTTTATATTCAGGGTAAATAAGAGTTATGCTTTTGCCATCTAGAATATCTTGCTTAAGTCTTTCTTGTGGGACTCCTTTTAATAAACAGTGGTAATGACTTCTCCATGAACTAAAAATCCAATCATTTTTTTTTATAGATTTAAAAACTTCTATTAGTTGTTTTTCATTATTTCCATGTAAATGTATAGGAGCTCTAATTTGAGCATTATTAAAAGCATCAGCAATGCTTTTCTCAAAATTTATTAATTCTTGTTCTTTCACCCTTCAAAAATTTGTTATAAACAAAATATCACATTAAGTATTCGATTAAATGATCATGTGACAGAAATTGTTTTGTTGCAAATTCTGAAATAACATTTTTAGATAAAAGCCATCTATTTTGTATCCCAGCATTTTTTGCGGCTAACATATCTGAATTTTGATCTCCTATCATAATGTCATCTCTGTGACGTTCATCTAAAAACATTCCTGTTTTTGGTTTTCTGCAATTGCAAATAGTCTCAGGACGATGAGGACAAGCCCTAATTTCTATATCTATTCCTTTTTTTTTAAATTCTTCTAGCATATAAATACATATATTTGTATAGTCAAGCAAAGAATAATATCCTCTTTGAATTCCTGATTGATTAGTTACTATAATGATGGAGTAATCCTTAGCTTGGAAATGTTCTGCAATTTTAAATATTTCTCTATGCCAATGGAATCTCTCTAAAGTTCCCACATAAGGAATATGTTTATTGATAATGCCATCTCTATCTAAGTAAAGAATCTTTTGTTTCATGTAAATATATTGGAAATATCGTTAAGAGGTTTTACTGCAGGCGGAACGATCAATTCTGGAAGATTATTAAAATTAAAAAATTTTAATTCTAAACTTTCATGGCTTTTTTTTAACTCAAAATAGTTTCTTTTATAGAAGTAAACAACATCAATGAGATGAACTCTATTATCAGGATATTGTAAAATTCTTCCCTCTTCTGGATCTGAATAAACTCCAACTAATTTTAAAAGTTTGGATTCAACTAATACATTACATTCCTCTTTAATTTCTCTCGTAGCACAATCTTTTACAGTTTCTCCTAAATCTAGTTTTCCTCCAGTTACCCCCCACCATCCACAATCACTTCTCTTTTCAAGAAGAATTTCATTCTTTTGATTAATTAATGCAACTGCTACTCCCAACCTTATCTTTTCATAACCATTAAAAATTTTCTGGTATCTTAAGTTTATTTCTTTTTGTGAGAATACCATTAAATTTGATCTACAATAAATTCCGCTAAAGCAAAACATGATGTAAATGCAGGACTGACAGCATTTACTATATGCAGATTATTATTAATTCTTTCATAAAGAAAATCATTTACAAATTTAAAACTATCTTTTTCAATTAATTGAGGTCTAATCCCATAGGTGGTTTTATCCATTTTAATTTTGAAATCTTTCCTGCAACGTTCCTCTAAATATTTGATGGAATTCTTATAAAATTTTTGTCTTACATTAAATGTTAATTCTGAAAAAGCATGTTCCCTATAATTTTGCAAATTACTGGCGAATAGAACTAAATTGTTTACTACGATAGAAGGATAGTCTTTTAATTCTTTAAGATCAAACCCTTGTATGTCCTTTCGAAATACTGGAATAGCATTAGGCCCAATAAGGGTAGAATTGTTTATTCTTGGGGTGAGATGTATTCCTAAAAAGGGCAGTTCAGGGTCCGGGACTGGATAAAGATTAGTTTCTATTTTTAAACCAGATTTTTGAACCCCGTATTCTCCAAGAAAAGGTAATATTGAAAGATTATCAAATTTATTACTAATTGATTTTGTTATTTCTAAAGATCCTGGCCCTGCGCAATTTATATATTTTGAATAATAGAAATAAGTTTTATCATCTAAGAGAAATCTTTTATTAGAAGCATCATCCAAGATTACTCCTTTTTTGAGGAATTGAACTCCCTTATCTTTCAGCAATTGAAATAATCTTTTCATTATTAATTGAGGAGAAAAAACAGCTGTTTTTGGTGACCAAAGGTATTTTTCTTGTTTTGTGAGACCAGGTTGTAATTTTACTGCTTCAGCATAATCAATTTTTTTTACTTCACATCCATTTTTGGACGCATTATCAAAAATCTCATCTAATCTGTCTAAATCTTTATGCTGAAAGGGTACTAACAATTTCCCACATTTTAAAATTGGTAAATTGTTTTCAAGACACCAGTCTTTAAGCTTATATCCACCTTCTATTGATAACTTAGCTTTTAATGATCCTGGTTTATAATATAAACCAGCATGTAATACGCCACTATTGTGGGTAGAAGTACCATCTGAGGGGATAGAATATTTATCTAATATTATTAAATGATCAGGAGAAACTATTTTTTTCTTTATCAAAGTTTCTGCAATTGATAATCCTACAATTCCTGCACCAACAATTACAAATTTCATAGTCTTACTTTATCTCTATTCTCCAAAAACCATTTAATTGTATTATTTAATCCATCTTCTAAAGTAATTTTAGGTTCCCAACCAGTATCTTTTAAAAATTTAGGACTTTGTAACTTTCTCATCATTCCATCTGGTTTTTTTGTGTCCCATACAACTTCCCCATCAAACCCAATAATTTTTTTACAAATATCTATGATTTCTTTAATCTTATGGTCTTCACCCCAACAGATGTTGATTAATTTTCCTGAAAGATTATTTTCTAATAAATGTCTTATTCCCTCGGAGGCGTCATCAACATGCATAAATTCTCTTCTAGGATTACCAGATCCCCAAAACTCTATTTTTTCTTTTTTACTCTCTTTCGCATCAACAATTTTTTTTATCACTGCTGCTATAAAATGTGAATTTTCTGGATTGAAATTATCATTTGGCCCATATAGGGAGCATGGTATTGGGTGAAAAGTTTTTATTCCGTATTGATTTAATAAAGGAAGTGATTGTAAGAATGCAGATCGTTTGGCTAAAGCATATCCTAGATTAGATTGATGAGGTGCCCCATCAAAATAAGAGGACTCCATAAAAGGTTGTGATGCATTTGCTGGATAAGAGCAATTACTGTTTAAAAAGATAATATTTTTAATATTGGATTGTATTGAGGCATCCATTATATTATTTTGGATTCGCATATTTTGAGATAAAAAATCATATTGTCTAGAAGAATTTGCTTTTATACCACCAACTAATGCTGCACAATTTATTATGGTCTCAAACTTATGTTCTTTGAAAAAATTGATAGTTTTTTCATAGTCCAAAAGATTTAAATCTTTTCTCGATATTGAAAGATATTGCAAACTGTTTTTTTTAAAAAGCCTGGCTAAAGAGCTTCCAATCAATCCATACTTTCCTGTTATTAAATATTTATATTTATCCATGACATTCCATCTCACTAACTATTTTGGGAATGAATGATTGAGATTCATTATAGGAGCTTGGAATTCCAATATCTAAAAATGGAATTGTATTTTCTAAAGTAACTGCTCGAATTGGATTCCCCCCAAAACAATCTTTATCAATCATTAATTCTCCTAAATTTTGTTGATTTATTGCAACAGTTTCTAAATTTAGAGAAGTTTTTTTAAACCACCTTTCTTTTATGCTTTTGTATGAGATAAAAAAGGCCCCCATTGAAATATAAGATGATCTTTTATTTGAAAATATCCATCCTAATTTTGTGTTTTCGTACCCTCCATACCTCTCATTTGTAAGGCTTTCTTTTAAAATTAAGAGTGGTGAATTTTCTTCTTTTTTTATAAAGGAATTAAAAATCATTTTAAAATCAGCTTTGAAAATAGTGTCTCCGTTAAGTACTAAATAATTTTTTGAATAATCTTGAGATGCTACATTTGCAATGGCACCGAAAGTTCCAAGTGGTTTTTCTTCTTTAATACATTTAATATTGTATTTTTTTTTTAAACAATAATCTTTGATTTGGTTATGTCCAATACAGGTAGATATTATTATTTCTAAATCTAAATCTAACTTCCAATTTTTAATCCATATCAAAAACCAATCTAAAAATGGTTTACCAGCAACTGAAGCAAGAATTTTAGGTGTATTTCCTATTACAGGACTTATTCTTGTCCCTTTCCCTCCAGCAAGAATTATAATTTTTAAACTCATTCAACAGATGAAATAATGGAGGCTATTTCTCTGATTGAATCAAAAGTTAATTCAGGATAGTTTCCTATATACATTCCATAAAAATGTATATGATCAGTGACTGGGGAAATTTTCTTGAAATCTTCTTCGGTAAAATTAAAAATAGATTTTACATATGGCTGTCTCATTTGGTTCCCACCTCCAGCACTTCCTCTCCTATATTCAATCCCGTTCTTTTCAAGTTTATTCTCCAGATTTTTCATTAATTCTTTATTTGGTTCTTTGAGAATGACATTAAAAGCGTAGTTACTTTGCCCATTCAAATTAAAATCTTTGTAGCACCAATCTGGTAGAAGATTCAAAAAATATTCAAAATTCCGGGCTCTTTTTTGTATCATATTATCAAGTCTTTTTAATTGCTCTATTCCTATTAGTGCTCCAATCTCGTTATTTCTAAAATTAAAAGCAGGTTTAGTGAAAATAAATTTCTCATTAAGATCCTGATATTCCTTTATCCATCCCTTTTTGAAGGTTTCATTACTGATTTCTCTAACCATACCATGACTTCTAAGCATCCTTAAGGATTCATAAGTTGATTCATTATTTGTACAAACCATACCTCCTTCTATTGTGCTCATATGATGAGCGTAGTAGAAAGAAAAACAAGATACATCTCCAACTGCCCCCGCCTTTTGACCATTTTCAAGTACTACTCCATGAGATTCGCAGACATCTTCTATCAAAAAAATGTTATTTTTTTTGATATAATTTAGTAATTTGTTATCTAGGCCATTTATGCCTTGAGCGTGTGTTAAGAAAATAGCTTTAATATTATTATTACTTTCTAATTCACTTATTACTAATTCAGAATTTAAGGCTAATGTAGAAAGATTTATATCAATAAATCTTGGTTTAAAGCCCATCCAAATTATTGAACTAATATCTGAACTCCAAGTGAAAGGAGGTACAATTACTTCTCCTCCCTCAGGGTATTTCTCTTTTAGTAAAGCTAAACAAAGTAGATTTGCTGATGATCCGCTATTAATAAATACACTATATTTTACCCCTAACCACTTCGACCATAAGCTCTCAAACTCTTTAACTTTTGGGCCCGAAGTTAATTTTGGATCTTTTTCTTTTAGTAAACTGATAACTGGAGATAAATCAGACTCTAAAATATTATTTTTCATCAATGGAAATTTCATTAGACTTCTAAAAGATCACATATAGAATGATATATCACTTGGGTAACTGTTTGTATGGTGGCAGTATCTTTACTTGGAATTTTTATCATAAAATCATAATTTTCAAATTCTAATTTGTTATCCCCTGAAATTAGACAGGTAGTAATATTATTATTTCTTGCATAATTTAATGCTTGAATAACATTTTTTGATTTGCCTGATGTAGACAATCCAATAATAAAACCTGCCGATTCTCCAAATGCTTCAATTTGCCGTTTAAAAATTGACTCATATTCAAAATCGTTTGCCCATGCAGTAATTATCGCAGTGTCAGATGTTAGGGCAATTGCTTTATATGGATTTCTTTTTCTGCTTTTGTAAGTACAAACAAGCTCTCCCACAAAGTGCTGTGCATCAGCAGCTGACCCGCCGTTGCCAAAAATTAGTGTAAATTTTCCTTGTAAACTATTCTTTCTAATCTCCTCTGAAATATTTGTAATTTTTTCTTCAATTTGATATTGATTAGATATCTCTGTTAATGTTCTTATGGTGTTTAGAGCAGTTAATTTAATTGACATTATCTATTCAGAAAAAATAATTTGACTACCGGTAGAACTAATTTTAACTTTAACCCATGTTTTAACATTTACTTTGCTTTTAATAGATTCATGCTTATATTCTGGTGCCCAACATAAGAAAAAACCTCCGCCACCTGCACCCATAATTCGAGTACATAGTGAGCCAGCTCTTTCCGATTCTTCAATTAATTCCATAAGTGCAGGATCATTCCTATCTCCATTAAGTGATAATTTTATATCACGACATTGCTTTGTAAGTATTGCATTCTCTTGAATATCCGCCTCTTTGCCAAATGCGTCAATACCTTTTTGAGATAATTCATGAAGCTCTTCCATTTTTTTTTGATTTTTTTCAGATTGAATCGCCCTATTGACTTTTTTTGAAGCTACTGCAGAAAATCTACTCCTCCCTGTAAAACCCATTAGCAAAGATGATTCTATATAGTTTTGATATTCTTTCCTAACTAAAAATCTTTTAGGTTTGATACCTTCTTTATCTGCTCTAATGTGAACTAATCCTCCGAAAGCTGAAGCACATTGATCTTGTATTCCTATTGTCTCGCCAATATCATTTTGTTCTATATCTATTGCTAATCTGGCTAGCTTGGTCCTTCCAAGAAATTCACTTTTAACTAATGCTGATAATGATGTTATTAACCCAACTGTAAAAGCTGATGAGCTTCCAATACCACTTCTCGATGGTAAATCTCCAACATGAGTAATTTCTAGGTTTTTCCCTTGTCCATATTTTCTAATTACTTCTCTTGCTGTAGGGTGATTAATATGATCTATTTCTTTAACATTTTCAACTTTTGAATAGGCAACTCTATAGTTATGATCAAAGAATGGTGGTAGTTCCCTTACGGTTTGATAACAATAATAATCTAAACCAGCGCAAAGTATCTGAGTGTCTTTTTTCTCGTACCATGCTGGATAATCTAAACCTCCACCATACAAAGAGAGTCTGTAAGGGGTCCTACTAATAAGCATTATTGTTCTTTTTGGTGCAATATAACATTTCTTAACTAAGAAAAATACAACAAGTTGTATTTTTATGATTTTTGTATAAATTCATTAAATAATTTGTATATTAATTTAAAGAGATATAAAAAATTTATAATAAAGCTGTAAATGAAATTCTCACTATATTTTAAGCCTATTTCTCTTTCCTCATTAAGCCCAACCCTCCAATTTTTAGAACTTCGACCATTTTTAAGATGGAAATATTTACAAGGTACATATTTAAAATAGTATTTAAGTTTTAAACACTTAAGCAAATAATCATAATCACTAGCGATATGAAAACTCTCCCCTAAAAGAGGAATCAATTCTTCATTATTATATATACCCCATCCAATACCTCTTCCTATACCAATAAAATTTAAAAAAAAGAGAGGAATAGGTAAATCAATTTTCAACAAATTTGTTCCTATATTTTTATAGAATTTGGGAATTAATACAAACTTATATATTCCTTTATTTAATAATTTTTCAGCTTCTGTTTTAAATGTATTTAAATATTCCTCCGATAACCAGTCATCAGAACCAACTAAAATTTTTAAAATTGATGGTGACTCAAATTTCAATAATTTATTGATAGCTTCTTCGGGAGAGTTATCTGAGTGGGAAATTATTTTGCAAAAATTAAACTCGCTTAAATATTCTTTAGTTTTATCTGAAGAAGAACCGTCTGCAATTAATAATCTTGAGTTGGTTTTTAATATCTGCGATTTTATAGAATTTATAAGTTTAGGCAATGTTTGGAAACTGTTTTTTGTAGCTACACAAATATCAACTTTCATTAGAATTTTAGATTATGAAGTTATGTTATGATGAAAATTTATAGGCTGCAATCTTTATATAACATTTAAAAGTTAAAAATGAAATACGAGTTATATATTAACAATCATAAATATCATAAAGGAATAGAAGATTATATTTACTCTATTAAAAACATCTTTTCAAGAAATAATTTCCATATAAATGTTGTAAATAAAATATCAGATGATGTTGATGTATTACTTGTGATTGAAAATTTCATTAGCATTCCAAAAGAATTATTAGAATTTTTTGAAAAGCCAAAATTAAAGAAGGTTGAATTGTGTTTGATTCATTCTGAGTTTGTCGATCAAAAACTATTTTTTAATTTATTTGATTCAAGAGAAATTATTTTCAGAAATTGTTTATACGTTGGGTTATTATCTTACTTATATCAAAATGATAAATTTTATATAAAAAAATTTTTATTTTATATAATAATTTTCTTTTATTTATTATTGGGATTAATTATTGGTTTCAATCCAGTTGATATTAAGAGAAGAATTTCTTTTGCATTGCGAGACTATAACTTATCAAAATATCTTAAATTTTTTTCATATAACTTAGCTTTAAGTGATGATGTATATGAATGTCTCAGAAATAACCCACGTATTAAAAATGCTTTTTATCTTCAAAATTATTATGATTTTACATTAATTAATAAATTTAAAGAGAGAGAATTAAATAATAATTTGTTATACATTACAGGTAGTAAAACACCATTTAGAAAAAAAGTAATATATAGTCAGAGAAAAATTAAATTTAATAATTTTATTATTAATGATAAATTAAATATCTCAAAATATAATTTTTCTAAGACAAAAGAATTGGATTTTAATTTGTTATTAACTGATGAAACTGAAATAAAAAAACTCATTAAAGTTTACTCAAAAAAATTTAATATTAAAATTAACCAATTTGAATTATATATCGCACAAAGAAAAAATTGGCCCTATTTAAGTGCTATGCGAATTTCAAGAGCATTTAGAAATTATTCTATTCCTATTAATGTTGGTACTTTCGTTAAATCTAATTATGAAAACTTGTGCATAAATGTAAAAAGTATTGATGATTTTATTGAAAATTATAATTATTTAATTGAAGACTATCTTAAAAATTATGAAAGTAAAATTAAAAGTTTTAATAATATGTCTAGTAAATTTTTTAATTTTTTTATTGAAAATATAAAAAATTAAAAAAATTTAGTTTTGTTAAAACTTCTCTTTGAAGCGGTTACCAAAACCTTCATATCCAAGACCATATATATTAAAATTAAAACCTGAAATTTTTCTGTCGGGAATAGTATAGAGCTCGAAATTATATGCTCTCCTATTGAATGATAAAGTATATTTGGGATTAACAAATTTATTAAAATCGCTTGAATTCTTATCAATATTATAGTGAACTTCTGCTGCAAAAATTAGGGGTCCATAAATTTGTTGTTTCAATTCAAGATAAATCCTTTCACTTTCATTCAGGTTATCAAATTTAAATGGGCTATCTCCATTCTTTTCAAATAATCCTAAGACTGCTTTAAAGCTTGTGTAGTCAAAAGTTTTTTTCTTTAGGTTCCCTAAATTAATCTCGGGACCTAACTCAAATTTAATTATATTTTGGCTATTATGATCCTCATAAATAGAAGAAGTTATAATTAGTCTTGTAACCCAATCTAACCCTTCATCGATTAATAGTGGTGTATATTTATAGGTTTTGTCTATATAAAAATCAGGGTTTTTTTTAGTCCAAATGTTGTATCTATTTTCGATCGAACCTACAGTACTAATTCTATTCTTTGAGATTAAATTTTTTCCATTTAATTCTTCCGATTTAAAATTTGCCAGTTGCAATCTTAATTTTGAATTAAAATCTAAATTGTTTAATTTAAATTTATAATCCTTCTCAAAATTTGTCCCTATTGATGTATATATTTCCTTTACACCCTCATACCCTGTATCTATCTTGTTTCTATAAACGAAAAATATATTGTTATTTATATTCTTGATATTTTTAAAATCAATAACTTTTGCAAGAGTGGATTCATGCCTAAGTGCCTCACTTAATCTATTTGTATTTAAAGAATTAAGACTTGTTGAAGTGTTAAATTCATATCCTAATAAATCTGAATTGGTTAAGAACTTAAATCCAAAATAATCTCCATTATTAATTTTGTTTTCAATAGGTTCACTTGTGATACTAGCGTTCTTCTCTCTAAATACATTTGTTCTATTTTCGAAAATCCTTTGCAAATAAAATTCATTCACAAATCTGTATTTGATATTGTAAATTTCAAATTGATCACTATTCCTTGATAAATAAAATCCATCTTTTTCTTCATAATCAAATCCAAAGCCCCATTTTTGTAAATTTTCTTGACCTTCTTTAAAGGTTCTTCTTGCTAAGGGGATTGATAATTTATTGTCCAACTTTAATTTAGTCCATGGGCTTATAAGAATTAATCTCCCATTACTTCTTTTTGATCTGAGATTATAACTTTCTAAAGTAAGTTGTACTGGATTGAAAGGATCATTTGTGAAGCTAGCTCTTTTCATACTCAATAGCTGATCATTTACTAAAACCTCAGGAGATTGAAATCTCCATTTCTTTAAGCTGTTGATAGTAACTTTTGCATCTGAATCCTCATCTGAAAGATCTTTGCCAATGGATAACCCAATAATATTTTTTGATTCAAATTTAGTTTTAGTTACTTCAGATTTAATGAAATTATTGCGTGAAGTTTTAGGTGAATCCCAATTTAGATCTTCAGTAATTGTGGTGATATCCATAATCCCATAAACGTTCTCAATTGATCCAGACTTATTATTGAGATTGTAAATAAATTTATCTGCTTGAATAAATTGATTATTGTTTTGGTATTCAATATTTCCTTCAGAGACGATTGTGCTGTCAGACTTTGAATATTTTATGAAATCTGTTTTTAATGTTGCGCTTTTATACTTAATTATCACATTACCCTTAGCTATGAATGAATCCTGACTTTCAATTTGCTCATTAGATTCAATTAGAAATTCATTTTTATCATTTAGAGAATTCTGATTGTTTTCAAAAGTTAGAAAAATAGATAGTGGATTTATTTTATTTTTATTGAAGAAATTTTGCTTTTTAATTTTTAAATCTAATAGTTTATTTTGAGGTATGGAGTTATTTTCTGTTAATCTATTTTCTATTCCATATGGCTTTATTTCTTGAAATAAAAAAATTGAATTAATAACTATAAAAAAAATAGTTTTTAAATAAAATTTTATTTGCATTAATTTTTTAACTTAATATCCTTAAAATATAAAAAAAATTACTCTATAAAAAAATTTAATTAATAAACTTAATAATAAAAAATTTATTTCCTTACACTTACTGCTAATATTACCAAATATTATTTCAATAAATATAAACAATAAATGCCAAATAAAGAGGATATAATTTTAATTACTGGATGTGCTGGTTTTATTGGTTCAGCATTATGTAAAAGATATCTTAAAGAGGGTTATAAGGTTTTTGGAATAGATAATATTAATAACTACTATGATCTGAAATTAAAAAAAGATAGGTTGAGAGATGTTACTGAATTTGTTGCGAGAAATAATTCTAGATGGAGTTTTCATGAAATTTCTCTAGAGGATAGAAACTCTTTTGAAAAATTATTTCTAAAAATCAGGCCAAATATCGTGGTTAATTTAGCTGCACAAGCAGGAGTAAGATATTCAATCTCAAATCCCAAAGCTTATTTTAAAAGTAATATGGAAGGTTTTTTTAATGTCCTTGAACTTTGTAGATTAAATAATGTCAAACATCTAGTTTATGCATCAAGTAGTTCAATATATGGCGCAAGTTTAGAGTATCCTTTTTCAGAAATTCAGAATTCAAATCAACCTAAAAGTTTTTATGCTGCGACAAAAAAATCAAATGAAATGATGGCTCATGCTTTTAGTAATATTTATAAAATTCCAATGACCGGGTTGAGATATTTTACAGTTTATGGACCATGGGGTAGACCAGATATGGCTCCAATGATATTTGCAAAAAATTTAATCTCAAAAAAACCGATTTCTGTTTTTAATAATGGGGAAATGAGCAGAGATTTTACGTTCATAGATGATATTGTTGAGGGAACTTATTTATGTTCTATAAAAATTCCATCACAGGATATATGTGCAATTGGAGAATTTGAAAAGGCTCCCCACAAAATTTTTAATATTGGCTATGGCAAACCTATAAATTTATTAGATTTCATTAATATGCTTGAAAATACTTTCAACATAAAAGCAATAAAAAAATATGAACCTATGCAAAAAGGCGATGTTGTTAAAACATATGCAAATATAAATAAATTAAAAGATTGGATAAATTTTAAACCAAAAGTATCTATTGATGAAGGAATTAAAACTTTTGCAAAATGGTATTTAGATTATTATACTTAGATCCTTTTTATGAAAAAAAATTAGAAATTTTAATTTTTGTATAATTCTTGAAATATAATCATTTATTACTTAGCAGTTATTTTCTAGATGAAAACAATATTGGTAACTGGTGGATCAGGATTTATTGGAAGTCATACTTGTATTTCTTTATTAGAAAATAATTTTAGAGTTATCGTAATTGATTCTTTAGCTAATAGTTCATCACTTAATTTTAATATTTTATCTGATATTTTAAATATTAATTTTTTGGAATTAAGAGAGAGATTTTTTATCTATAAAGGTGACATTAGAGATGAGGATTTCCTTATTAAAATTTTTCAAGAATTTCGACAATCAAAAAAAAATATTGATTCAGTTATTCATTTTGCTGGTCTAAAGGCAGTTAATGAATCAATATTAAGACCTCTTGAATATTGGAGTACGAATGTAGGTGGAACCATCTCACTTTTAAAAATTATGAGTCAATTTAATTGTTATGAATTAGTTTTTAGTAGTAGCGCAACCGTTTATGATTATTATTTTAAAGGACTATTAGATGAGAAAGCTCCATTAAATCCTCAAAATCCTTATGGAAGAAATAAATTAACAATTGAGCATATACTAAAAGATTTACATATCAGTCAGCCAGATTTATGGAAAATAGCAATTCTTAGATACTTTAATCCAATTGGAGCTCATTTCTCTGGGAAGATTGGCGAAGCACCTTTGAAAGATGCCGCAAATTTATTTCCATTAATTTGTCAAGTTGCTGCTGGGAAAAGGGATAGACTTCAGATATATGGAAATGATTGGCCTACTAATGATGGTACTGGTATTAGGGACTTCATACATGTTATGGATTTAGCTGAAGCTCATTTATCATCATTAAAATATATAGATAATTCAAGTCCAAATATTTTTACTTTTAATATAGGAACAGGTAAAGGGACTACAGTTTTAGAATTAATAAAGATATTTGAGAAAGTAAATAAATGTGTTATACCCATTGAATTTTCAAAAAGGCGAAAAGGCGATGTTTCTTCAAGTGTTGCTAACATTCAACTTGCACTAAAGGTACTTGATTGGTTTCCAAATAGAACGATTGAAGAGGCTTGTTTGCATGGTTGGAAATGGCAACTTAATAATCAACAAATTACAAACTAAATTAAAAGTTTTATTTATAAAAAGTTTATTCCATTATCTATTTGGTTTATGCCCCTTTCCTGTAAATACAACTTTAATCGTTTTGAATAATATTAATAAATCTAAAAGTAATGAGAAGTTACTTATATAATAAATGTCAAAACTTAACTTATTTACTGCGTCGGATACACTTGCTCCATAGGGATAATTTACTTGCGCCCAACCGCTAATACCTGGCCTTACAGAATTTCGACACTCATAATAAGGGATTTTTTTTATCAAATCTTTTTCAATCTCAGGTCTCTCAGGTCTTGGTCC
>MDSZ01192096.1_pt1 | contig 15060 bp, 12 predicted proteins | sample 811201 | NCBI WGS metagenome assembly MDSZ01 (sample SAMN05326647, study PRJNA326480) | marine metagenome | isolation source: seawater | place: Indian Ocean: North | collected 2010
AACATCAGTCGATGAAATAACAATGATCGTTTTGGCGTCCACTATGTTTATTTCAATACTCTGCTTTATTCTGACTCTATTAATGTGTTTGCCAAAAAGAGATTAGTATTATTTACTGTTCTAAAACACTCGATAACGGTGGAGTAGTTTGTAACCTTGGATAACGGCATAGTAGAGGGAGGTTGTTTTTGTGGCTCGATTCGTTTCAGTTTTGAGTTAAACAGCTACCCCTCAGCAAACTGCCACTGTTCTATGTGCAGACGTATTTCGGGAGCTGCTTTTGTTTCTTGGATGGCGATTCCGTTGTCTTGTTTTGAATATACAAAAGGAGAGCCTAAGGAATTAATCTCGTCTTCGCATGGCGCTCGATTTTTCTGCCAGGAATGTGGGACACCTATAGCGTGTATTCTTGATGCAGATAAAAGAAATATTAATATCACAATATGTAGTCTAGATAAGCCTGAAGATTTTGAACCCAGAGGTGACATATATGTTGAAGATATGCTCGATTGGGTAAAAAGCTAGTGAAGCTTGTTCTTTTTACTAACATAATCATGATCTGCAGATCAGGCGACATCGGTCAAAGCGTAGGCTAAAACTTTGGATGTTTCTCATATTTTAGATGGGCTCAATGAGCACCAAAGATCAGCGGTTGCTGCTCCGCGAGGCAGCAGTCTCGTCCTCGCAGGAGCAGGTAGCGGAAAAACCCGTGTTTTAACCCACCGTGTAGCATGGCTGATTCAGACTGAGGGCCTTTCGCCCTTCAGTATTCTTGCCGTAACCTTTACGAACAAGGCGGCTGCCGAGATGCGAGGTCGGATCGAGCAACTTCTCAGAGCGCCATCAAGAGGGATGTGGGTTGGTACTTTTCACGGAATTGCTCATCGTTTATTGCGAGCACATTATGAAGAAGTTGATCTTCCGCAGAATTTTCAAATTTTGGATGCAGACGACCAACTCAGATTAGTTAAACGGGTCATGACAAGTCTAGATATCGACGAAAAAAAATGGCCGGCAAGGCAGGCTCTATGGTGGTTGAATAGTCAGAAGGATGAAGGCTTAAGGCCGGCCAGCATCGAGGATTACGGTGACCTTTATTTGAAGACTCATCTTTCGATTTACCGTGCTTATGAAGAGGCTTGTCAACGTGGTGGTATGGTGGATTTCGCAGAGTTGCTTTTACGCGCTCATGAATTGTGGTTAAAAAATCCTACTGTTCTACATCATTATCAGCAGCGATTTAACGCGTTACTCGTAGACGAATTTCAGGACACCAATACCATCCAATATGCGTGGATAAGGGTTCTTGCGGGAGACCGAAATAATATTATGGTTGTCGGGGATGACGATCAGTCTATATATGGCTGGCGTGGTGCCAAAATAGAGAACATCCAGCAATTTACTAACGACTTTCCCCAAGCCACAACCATTCGATTGGAGCAGAACTATCGCTCTACCCAGAATATCCTAGAAGCGGCTAATGGACTAATTGATCAAAATATCGGCCGTCTCGGCAAAGAACTCTGGACCGACATGGGCAATGGGGATCCTATTCAGCTTTATGCAGGTTACAACGAGATTGACGAGGCACGGTTTATTGTCGAACGAATAAAACGAGCCGTTGATGAGGGTAGTCTGTATAGCGAAAACGCCGTTCTTTATCGTTCTAACGCGCAGAGCCGTGTATTGGAGGAAGCTTTACTCCGGTCGCAAATGCCCTATCGAATATATGGCGGACAGCGATTCTTCGAGAGAGCAGAAATTCGAAATGTTCTGGCTTATATGCGTTTGATTAGTAATAGAGATGCGGACGCTGCCTTTGAGCGGGTTATCAATACCCCAACACGTGGTATCGGTGAAAAGAGTGTAGCGGAGATCAGGAAAATTGCTCGAAGCTCAGGCACATCTCTATGGCGTGCAGCGAACGAGATTGTTAATCAACAACTGCTCTCCGCGAGGGCGCGGAATGCGATAGCGGGTTTTATTCAGTTACTAACAGAACTTGATGATCTGACTGTGAATGAGGAACTGGCTGAACTAGTTGAAATGGTTGTAGAGAAAACCGGACTTAAGGATTATCACGCAAAAGAGGGCGGAGAACGTGGTCAAGCTCGTATAGAGAATATGGGGGAACTCGTCACGGCGGCTAAGACCTTCGACCCCAGGGTAGACTATAGTTTCGATGCGGATATAGATTCTGCAGCGCCTGAACTAACAGTGCTTGATGAATTTTTAAATCATGCAGCGCTCGAAGCTGGAGAGGGCCAGGGTGATCCTAATGAAGATTGTGTTCAACTGATGACTATGCATAGCGCGAAGGGTCTTGAGTTTCCGACGGTATTTCTCGCCGGGATGGAAGATGGACTCTTCCCTCATATGATGTCGATGGAAGAGGAAGGTAGACTGGAAGAAGAACGCAGGCTTTGTTATGTCGGTGTAACGCGCGCGATGCAGCGACTATATCTCACTTACGCGGAATCCCGGCGAATCAATGGCAGCGAGACGTTTAACAGGCAGTCTCGGTTTATAAGTGAAATGCCAGAAGCGGTCATTGAAGAGGTAAGATTAACGGGTACGATTGTACGTCCTGCGTCGAGTCAATTATCGCAGTCATCTTTAGCACTTAGTGCAGGTGAGGTGGTTGGTACTGATTTGAAATTAGGTCAACGAGTACTACATCAGAAATTTGGTGAAGGGATTATCCTGAACTATGAAGGAGAAGGTTCTAGTGCTCGGATTCAAGTAAATTTCTCTGAAGGAAGTAAATGGCTTGTTATTGCATACGCAAACCTTAAGCCTGTGGGATAATTTGCGGCGTTGGCTCGTCGTCTCTCCAGATGATGTAAACCCCGAGGGGAAAACATGAAAAGATTAATGTGTCTAATTCTCGTGCTTCTGACAGCTGGCTGCGGTGGATCGGATCCAGGGATTACCGCTCAGTCTGGCGAGCCCAAGCAGGTCATTAAATGGCGCATGGTTACGACGTGGCCAAAAAATCTTCCTGGATTAGGAACGGCGCCGGAAAGAATGGCGGAAAATATCCGTATGATGAGTCAAGGACGGCTCGATATTAAAGTTTATGGCGCTGGCGAAATTGTTCCAGCGCTGGAGGTGTTCGAAGCTGTTTCTCAGGGAACTGTGCAAATGGGTCATGGTGCAGCTTATTACTGGAAGGGCAAGGTGCCGATCGCTCAGTTTTTTACAGCAGTACCTTTTGGTTTAACCGCGCAGGAAATGAATGGATGGCTCCTCCATGGAGGTGGATTGGAGTTATGGCGTGAGCTTTATGCTCGCTATAACCTCTTTCCGATCCCCGGTGGTAATACGGGTGTACAGATGGCTGGATGGTTCAATCGTGAGATCAATTCCCTTGAGGATCTGAAAGGATTGAAAATGCGCATACCTGGAATGGGCGGTGAAGTTTTTGAAAAAGCGGGTGGTACTGCTGTCAATTTACCGGGGGGTGAGATCTTTACGAGCATGCAGACAGGTGTTATTGACGCAACAGAGTGGGTGGTCCCATACAACGATCTAGCTTTCGGTCTTCATCAGGTGGCTAAGTATTACTATTACCCTGGATGGCAGGAAGCGGGGCCAACGTTAGAAGTTCTGATTAATCAGAATGCTTGGCAAAGTCTCCCAGAAGACTTGCAGGCGATTGTTAAAACGGCTGCTCTCGCGGCCAATACCGACATGCTGGCTGAGTATACGGCAAGGAATAATAGTGCACTTCGTGAATTGATTGATCAACACCATGTAGAGCTGCGTCGATTGCCTGATGATGTTTTGAATGAAATCCGAATGGTATCTGAACAGATGATTCAGGAAATGGTAAATGGAGATGATGATGAGCTCTCTAGACGTATCTACGAAAGTTGGCGCCGTTACCGTGATGATGTAGTGGCTTACCATGAAATTTCTGAACGAGCTTATATTAATGCGCGATCAAAGTAGCTGCTGATGTAAGCTCACGAGATGAGTTACAGCGTGCGTTTCACGGGTGCATTTCGGTATCGTGATTATCGTCTGCTCTGGTTCCTAACCATGGCCGGCTCAATTGCTAGTTGGATGCGTATCCTTGGGAGCGCTCAGTGGCTTCTTGAAGAGACCGGATCAGCAGCGATGGTGGGTGTGATTGGCATTGTTCAACTGGTTATTCAGATTCCTACGATTCTTTGGTCAGGAACGCTTGCGGATCGCATCGATCGTAAGCAGTTGCTCATTGTCTCTTACGGTTTGACATTGCTGACGCTCTTGGTTCTCGCAATACTTAATGAGTCGGGAAGGCTTAATCCAGGGCTTGTTTATCTCGGCGTAGCTTTACTATCAGCGTCCTCGATGTTGGTAGGTCCCGCTAGGACGGCACTGATCCCCGTTATTTTCCCGGAAAAGGATTTAATGCTAGCGACGTCTACAGATACAGCCACCCATAATATTGCGGCTATCATAGGACCGTTGATTTTTGCCTTGGTTGCGTCGAGTTTTGATTTAACAACTGTTTTTGTAGTCGCTGGATTATTTTCAGGGTTAGCTTTCTTGATGCCCTTATTTATAAGTGTTAGCGGGCGAGCAGAAAAGTCGATTACTGAAGCTAGCAGCAGTCAATTTGAACAGACCATAGAAGGATTTAGGTTTCTCAAAAATCACCCCTTACTACCCGGTCTCTACCTGCTTGATATTGGGATAACGACCTCCTCTTTTTATCGTGAGGTCCTTCCGGTTTTGGCTTTGGGATTGTTTGCAGGTGGCGCGGCTGCGACAGGTGCTTTAGGCGCTGCCAATTCTGCAGGCGCAATCTTGGGCAGTTTATTTGTGTTACTACTGGTCCGGGTGCGATCCAAAGGTATGTTGGTTCTTTACGCATCGTTTGCTTATGGTGTTTTCTTATTTGGCTTCGGCAGTGTCAATAATCTTGTGCTGGGTATGATACTGATCGGACTGTTGGGTGCTGCTGATGCTGTAACGGTCGCTGTTAGGACCGCTACTGTTATGTTAACTACACCTGATCATATGCGAGGACGAGCGTTCTCCTTATTGTTTCTAACAGCCTCAACTGCTAACAACGTTGGCACGATCTGGGTAGGGTTCTGGGCATCCAGCATTGGAGCTGCCAACACAATGATAATGGCGGGCTTTATATCCATAGGGGCAACGGCTTTAATTTGGCTTTTCTGGCGTCCAATACGCGAATTTAGATCTACTGAAGCTTAACGGTAGAGCATTTCCGGTAGCCAGGTAGCGAGCTCAGGCATAATTACGAGCAGCATTAGCATGCTTAGTTGAATCAAGATGAACGGTATAACACCGCGATAAATCTGCTTTGTTTCGACTGCGCTTGGCGCGACGCCTCTTAGATAGAATAGAGCGAATCCAAAAGGGGGCGTCAAAAAAGACGTCTGTAGATTGATTGCGATCATTATGCCAAGCCATATGGGATCAATACCCATCGCCATTAATGCAGGACCGACAATTGGTACGACGACAAAGGTAATCTCGATAAAGTCTAGGATAAAACCGAGCAGAAAAATTACGACCATGACGATCAGCAGTGCGCCGTATACTCCACCAGGTAATCGATCAAAAAGCTCAGCGACCAGTTCATCACCGCCATAACCTCGGAAGACGAGCGAAAAGATCGATGCGCCGATAAGTATGAAAAAGACCATGGCTGTTGTCTTGGTGGTTGACTGAGCGATGTCGCGGACTTGCGCAATTGTTAGTTCTCTTCTGCAAGCCGCAAGTAGGATTGCCCCCATAGCGCCAACACCCGCGGCTTCTGTTGGAGTGGCGACCCCCCCCAGTATTGAACCCAGTACGGCAACGATTAAAACTAGGGGTGGCACGATGCTCTGTAGAATTTCGTGAGAAGTGATAACACTTGTTTCGATAGCTGGAGCTTTTTCAGGCTTTAGGATTGCGGTTAGACCGATATAAATGGTGTAGAGAACCACCAGAATAAGCCCAGGTACAACTGCACCAGCGAACAGATCGCCAACCGAAACCGTCTTGGGATTGAAAATTCCCATCGATAATTGCGCTTGTTGGTAAGCGTTAGAAAGCACGTCACCTAAGAGGACGAGGGCGATAGAAGGGGGAATAATCTGCCCCAACGTGCCGGTTGCGCAGATAGTACCTGTGGCCAAAGGGATATCATATTTTGCTTTTAGCATCACCGGTAGTGACATCAGACCCATGGTTACAACTGTCGCACCTACGATACCGGTGCTTGCTGCCATCAACATGCCCACGAAGGTGACTGATAGTCCTAGACCGCCTGGCAGACCTGCAAAACACCTGCTCATAGCATCAAGTAACTGTTCTGCTATACGCGTTTTTTCTAGGGTCACACCCATCAGAACAAACAGTGGCACTGCTATCAGAGTCTGGTTGCTAATGATGCCAAACAGTCTGCTTGGAATTGCATAAAGGAAACCTACATCGAATGCGCCTATCGCAATGCCAAAACCTGCAGCGATCAGGGCAGTCCCAGCTAGTGATAGGGCGACTGGATAACCAAGAACTAGAACAAAGAATACTGCAAGGAAGAGATAGATCGGTGCGAATTCCATCATTTGGCCTGCTTTTTAAGTGTATTAAAAGCCTTAATGAATTCTGAAATTCCTTGTAAGAGCAGTAGTCCTGCCATCGCTGTTATAAGCGTTTTCAAAAGGTAGACGCCCGGGAGGCCGCTGGGCTGAGCTGAAGACTCTTTTAGTGACCAAGAGAAAGCAACATACTCGAGGCTGCTTAAGAGGATAACAACGCTCACGGGGATCAGAAACAAGACAGAGCCGGTCATCTCGATCACGGCGCGAGCGCGGAGTCCTAACCGCTCGTGTAAAACGTCAACCCGAACGTGTCCTTGCTCTTTTAGCGTAAAAGCAATACCCAGCATGAAAACTGTACCATGCATGTACATAACTGATTCTTGGAGTGCGATGGAACCTGAGTTAAAGAAATATCTTGCAAGCACTATGATACAGGTAACTAGCACCATCATGATTGTTAACCAGGCGATGGTTCGGCCGATGATGACATTTAGTCGATCAATTAGGTTAGCGATTTGTTGCAAGATAGTAAGCAATTTAACTGATCGTAAGTCGTTTAGAGTTTCGAGATCTTAACAAATCATCTAGTAGAGCAGCACTCAGTACAAATACAGTGAGTTGTAATCCGTTCACTTGCAAGGGCATTCGTAGATCACATCTACGGCCTATTCGCTAATTGAGAATGTAGTTACTTGCTATACCCGTGAAAACCACTAAGCCAATCCAATGGTTATTGAGAAAGGCCGCGAAGCAACCGTCTCGAGACCGGTTCCATGTCAAGTAATGTTGGTAGCCAAACAACATGGTAGCTACAACGAGACTGAAAAAATACCAGTACGAAAAAGACAATTGTTGACCTGCTAATACCAGGATCGTCAGGAAAATGATTTGCAGGAGACCAATCAGGTGTCGATCAAGATCGCCAAATAAAATAGCAGAGGATTTTAAACCGAGCTTCAGATCGTCTTCACGATCGACCATGGCGTATTGTGTATCATAGGCAACCACCCATAAAAGATTGGCGGTTACCAGTAACCACACAACGTTATCGATTGCTCCTTTGAAAGCGCTGAATGCCATTGGCATACCCATTGAGAAAGCGACGCCAAGTATCACCTGGGGTAAATAGGTCAACCGCTTCATGAAGGGGTAGATAACTGTTACAAGAGCAGCGACCGCAGCAAGTCCAACGGTTAGTAAATTGGTCGTGAGGACCAGAAGCAGGGCAAGAATAGTTAGCCCTCCTGCTATCATAGTGGCCTCCAGCTTATCGACCTGACCGTTTGCCAACACGCGGTCTTTTGTTCGTGTAACATGGCCGTCGAAATTTTTATCAGTCATATCGTTCAGGACGCAGCCTGCCGACCGAGTGAGGATTGTGCCGATTGTGAATACAAGAAATAGGTGCCAGCCGGGCCAGCCTTCAGCAGCGATCCACAAGGCCCAAAGTGTCGGCCAGAGCAACAAGTAAATTCCAATCGGACGGTCTAAACGGGTTAAAGCGATGTAGTTCCGCCATGCACTAGGAATGGGTTTCATTGGATAGGAATCGGTCCGCGTTCTGTCGCAGAATAACTAAATGTTGTAGTATACGGTGCTTCTTAAGGCCTTCAACGGTCAGTTTCAAATTTGGTAAGAGGGAAGCTAACACGCTATGAAAAAGTGGCAGTGCATCGTTTGTGGTTTTATCTATGATGAAGCCGAAGGTCTCGAAGAAGAAGGCATCGCGCCGGGGACTCGTTGGGACGAAATACCTGATGATTGGGTCTGCCCCGAATGTGGCGTGGGCAAAGCTGATTTTGAGATGATGGAAATCGATTAAGGGTACCCATGATAGATCGAGCCGCCCTGACCAGGAATATACTTATAGCGATGGTGGCAGGGCTGGTGCTCGGATCCATTGTCCATGCGGCAGAGTTGGCGGCCGACAACCCGCTTTTAGTCTATGGCGTCAACGGTATTATTGATGTTGGCGGTAAGGCCTTTGTGGCTAGTCTCAAACTTCTTGTTGTGCCACTGGTATTTTTTTCTCTTGCTTGCGGTGCGAGTAACTTGTCTGATGGATCGAGTATTGGCCGGATTGGTCTAAAGACTATCGGGCTCTATCTTATGACGACCGCGATCGCTATTACTCTTGCCTTAAGCGTCGCTAATTTTGTTAATCCAGGCCTCGGACTATCTCTGTCGACTGAAGCAAGTTTTGTTGCTAAGGAAAGCCCGCCTCTAAAAGACGTTATTGTCGCGCTGGTACCAACCAATCCGATAAAGGCCATGGCCGAGGGTAATATGCTGCAGGTGATCGTTTTTGCAATCCTCATCGGTATTGCGATTGCTAAATGTGGTCCGGCAGGTGAAAGGATCAGAGCTAGCCTGACAGATTGGAATGAAGTCATTATGCGTCTCATTCTCATACTGATGTTGATCGCGCCAGTAGGGGTCTTTTGTCTGATGCTGACTCTCTTCAGTAACATGGGATTCACAGCTATCGCTGATCTTTTCAAATATTTTATGACGGTAGCTGGGGTCTTGGTGCTACATTTTTTACTAACTTATTCGATGATGGTGCGATTTGTAGCAGGGTTAAACCCGATTCGGTTTTATAGTAATTTTTCCCCAGTTATGGCCTATGCTTTCTCGACTAGTTCATCGAATGCGACTTTGCCGGTGACGCTTGAAACCGTTGAACATCGCCTGGGAGTCAAAAACGAAGTCGCTTCTTTTACTGTCCCCCTTGGTGCAACAATCAACATGGATGGAACCGCTATTATGCAGGGCGTTGCTACCGTGTTTATTGCCCAAGCCTATAACATTGATGTTGGTTTGACCGGATATCTTATGGTGGTAATGACGGCAACCCTCGCCTCGATTGGTACTGCAGGTGTGCCTGGGGTTGGACTGATTACCCTCGCTTTAGTTCTGCAACAAGTAGGTTTACCGGTTGAAGGTATAGCTCTTATTATAGGGGTTGATCGTCTGCTCGATATGATGAGAACAGCGGTGAACGTGTCGGGCGATGCCGCGGTAGCAACTATTGTTGCAAAAAGTGAAAATCAATTTTCTCGGGTAGTTTTTGATCGTCGATAGTTTTAATTAAACTTGAGAAATTTTCTCGGTATCACGGATCCATCGATTAACCAGAAGTTCACAGCGATGTCGCGAGTTTTCCATCAATATAAGAGAAGTTCTTCTCACGTCGTTCAACATATTTTCGTCCCGCATAAGATCCGCGATCCTGAAGTTCAAAGCGCCTGATTGGCGTGTGCCTAGCAACTCTCCAGGCCCTCTTATCTCCAGATCCCTCTCTGCTATAAAGAATCCATCATTACTTTGACGCATAACTTCAAGCCGTTCGCGGCTTAACTTTCCGAGAGGTTTTTTGTACATTAAGACGCAGTGTGATTCTTCACTGCCACGCCCCACCCGACCTCGAAGTTGGTGTAATTGCGCAAGACCGAGTCTCTCCGAATTTTCAATTACCATCAAACTAGCGTTTGGTACATCAACGCCAACTTCGATGACCGTTGTAGCCACAAGCAGATCAATGGCACCTGTCTTGAATTCATTCATTACGTCTGTTTTTGATGCAGCCGTCATTCGGCCATGAACGAGCCCAATCTTCACGCCTGTTAAAAGCTCGCCCAATTCCATTGCAGTAGCTTCCGCTGCTTGACACTGCAGGGTCTCAGATTCCTCTATCAGTGTGCATACCCAATATGCTTGACGACCTACTGCGCACGCATCGGCAACTCGCGTGACCACTGCATCTCGTCTTTCGTCAGACATGACAGTGGTTATTACAGGTTTTCTGCCTGGGGGCATTTGGTCTATGATTGATACATCCATATCAGCATAAACACTCATCGATAGCGTTCTAGGTATCGGTGTTGCGGTCATAACTATCTGATGTGGTGCTGTATCCGTGGTTGCGCCTTTCTCTCTCAGTGCAAGGCGCTGATGTACGCCAAACCGATGTTGCTCATCAATAATAACCAGCCCCAGTTTTTTGAATTCTATATCCTTCTGGAAAAGGGCATGAGTGCCAATTACGACGGACGCATCGCCAATACTGATGCGTTCTAATTCTTCTTGACGTCGTCTTCCAGTCACTCGACTAGTTAACCATGCGGTTTGAACTCCGATTGGGTTAAGCCAACTAGAGAAGTTAATATAGTGTTGCTCAGCGAGTAATTCTGTTGGTGCCATGATTGCGGTTTGAAGATTATTTTCACTCGCATGGATTGCTGCGAGAGCCGCGACAACTGTTTTACCGGAGCCCACATCGCCTTGTATGAGCCTGAGACTAGGTTGAGATTGCATAAGATCATCCGCGACCTCGCCCGAAACGCGTTGTTGAGCTTTGGTTAGCGTAAATCCAAGAGAAGAGATCAATTCCATGTACGCCTTATCAGGCGCGGAAAAGGCTTTGGCACTTAATTTTTGGATCTCTGCTCTGACAATTCTAAGGCTTAGTTGGTGTGCTATTAGTTCTTCGAAAGCCAGTCGAGCCTGTACTGGATGATTGCCGGCCATCAGACGATCTGTATCGGCATTGGGTGGCGGCCTATGGAGAAACCTAAGTGCGTCATTAAGATTATAGTCCTCTTTGCTTTCGAGCAGGTCAGCCAATGGTGAAGTCTCCAGCATTGCTAGGGCTTGGGCGGCTAGAGCGCGATAGCGCGATTGGCTAATTCCCTCGGTAGCGGGATAAACGGGTGTTAAGGCATCAGCCATTTCGCTAGCGGTATTGAGGGGTGTATATTCTGGATGATACATCTCAGGTCCTGAAGCACCGCGACGAACTTCACCGAAGCAGCGTATCTTTCCCGCGTTCTTAAGATTTTGATGTTGGGCCTTGGAGAAATGAAAAAAGCGCAAACCTATACGACCGCTTGGATCTTCTAAATAGGCAAGGAGACTGCGACGTCTGCCATAAGTAACGTCACAAGCGACAATTTCGCCTTCGAACACATAACTGCCGCTTGCCTGTGCGGCGCTTATGGGGGTCAGCTGAGTTCGGTCTTCATAGCGAAAAGGTAGATGGAATAATAGGTCTTGGATCGTTGTAATGCCGAGTCTGCCTAATTTCTTTTGCAAGGCTTGGCCCACTCCCTTGAGAGTGTCAACGCTGATTTCATTCAGACTTTTCGACACAAAGAGTTATGACAGATGGGCGATTGCGTCGATCTCCACCTGAGCACCTCTCGGGAGACCTGCCACTTCTATTGCGGCGCGAGCTGGGTAAGGTTCATTTAACCGTTTCTCCATCAGATCATTGACGTGGCTAAAGTGTTCGAGATCGGTCAGATAGACGGTGAATTTGACAACGTGATCGAATGTGATGCCCGCGGTCTCAAGTATAGCTAATAGGTTGTCCAGAACTTGATTGATCTGTTCGCAAATATCTTCGCTGATAATTGTCATTGAGGCAGGGTTTAAGGGAATCTGACCCGATATATAAAGTGTATCTCCTGCCCTTACTGCTTGTGAATATGGGCCGATTGCACTTGGCGAGGTATCGGTTTTGATGGGTTGTTTCAACTATCTGTCCTAGTTTTTGACTCTAATGATCTTGTTGATTCCTTTGATGGTTCTTATTTTTTTGATAACCCTAGCTAGATGGACTCTATCGAGCACTGATACAACGATATTGACAATACCAAGTCGCGCGTCCTTTTCGATCAGATTGATTCTTTCTATGTTGGCATTCGCGTCGGTTACATTAGCGGCAATTACTGCAATCATGCCTCGGTCATGCTCAAGCTCGACTCTTAATTCAACAGCGAATTCCTGCCCGTTATTAGTGTCCCAGCGAACATCCATTATTTCGTCGGGTTTTTTTCTCAGCTCTGCCATGTTTCGACAATTGTCGGTGTGAATGACGATACCGCGACCCGCTGAAATATGACCGATCACAAGATCACCAGGTATCGGATGGCAGCAACGTGCATACGTAACAACCAAACCTTCAGTGCCTTTTATTGCTAGAGGGCCGTGATTCTCTTGAATCTCTGTCTCTGTCGTATCACCAAGTAAGTGACGCACGATAACACCCGCCATCTGGTTGCCTAGACCAATTTCGACCAATAGGTTGTCAAAGCAATCGATATTACGCTCGATAAGTATATTGGAGATTTTCGCCTCGTCCAGGTCGCCAAAGGTCATGTCATGTAATTCTAGTGCTTGCTCCAGGAGGCGTTTCCCTAGACCCTGGGATTCACTGGTTTGCTGATGTTTAAGAGCCTGTCGGATGCTACTGCGAGCTTTACCGGTAATGACAAAGGCCAACCAAGCAGGATTGGGTTGGGCAGCGGGTGCTCGTATGATTTCGACCGTCTGGCCCGACTCCAGTGTTGCAGACAAAGGAGCCAGTCGGCGGTCGATACGACATGCGACGCAGCTGTTACCAATATCTGTATGAACAGCGTAGGCGAAGTCGACCGGTGTAGAGCCTTGGGGAAGATCAAAAATTTCGCCAACAGGTGAAAAAACGTAAACTTCATCTGGAAACAGATCAAATTTGACGTGCTCAATGAATTCTAGTGAATTGCCAGCACTCTGCTGAATTTCTAATAGACCTTTCATCCATTCACGGGCTCGCTCGTGTGAACCGCTATCAGATTCATCGTTGGACTTGTATAGGTAGTGACCGGCGATTCCGTTGTTCGCGAATGTTTCCATCTCATTAGTGCGTATCTGTATCTCGATAGGAATACCATGCATGCCAAATAAGGTTGTATGTAGAGATTGATAACCGTTTGCTTTGGGAATGGCAATGTAATCTTTGAATCGACCAGCTACTGGTTTGTAAAGGTTGTGTACAGCACCCATTGACCGGTAACAGTTGTCGACTGACCTAACGATAATTCTGAAGGCGTAGACATCCATTATTTCGGCAAAGGACTTCCGTTTTGTTTTCATTTTGTCGTAGATACTGTAGAGGTGCTTCTCACGGCCGAACACTTCTGCATGGATACCGTTTTTATCAAGGCAAGTCACAATGGACTCACGAATATTGGAAACGATTTCAGTTCGGTTTCCCCGTGCTCTTTTGACAGCTTTTTCGATCATTGATGAGCGCAGTGGATAGAGCGCCTTGAACCCTAATTCTTCGAACTCGACCCGAATGTTATTCATGCCGAGTCTCAGGGCAATCGGTGCGTAGATTTCCAGAGTTTCTTTCGCAATCCTTCGCCGTTTTTCTGCATTCAGATGGCCTAAGGTTCGCATGTTGTGTAGACGATCCGCTAGTTTGACTAGAATAACCCGAATATCCTTGGCCATGGCCAGAGTCATTTTTTGGAAGTTTTCTGCCTGAGCTTCCGCCGTGGATTCAAACATGGTGGTGAGTTTGCTTACTCCATCAACTAGGTCGGCGACCTGCTCATCGAACTCCTGTCCGATTGTATGTTTAGGCACTCCGGTATCTTCAATGACGTCATGCAGCAACGCCGCCATTAGGCATTGGTGATCCATATGCATATGAGCCAGAATGTTGGCGACGGCGAGAGGGTGGGTAATGTAGGGCTCGCCCGATTTACGTTTTTGACCAGCGTGGGCATCGCTGGCGAAGTTGTAAGCTTTGATGACCTGTTCTATTTGGGATGTTTCCAGATAGTTACTAAGATCCTTAGCGAAGCCATCTAGCGTTAGCACGAAGCGACCCCTTGATTTGCAGGCCGCGCAAAATTAGATTCAGCGGTAGTAGACCCCTTCGACTTAAAGGGAGTTAAACTGTTGTTCTTGTTGTTCAAGGCCTTCCTGTACTGCGCTCAGTGCTAGCGCCTCGGTCTCTTCCTGTGTCGGTTCGTTTAGAATCGATGCGTTGATATGACCTTCGGCAATTTCACGGAGAGCCAGTACGGTTGGTTTATCGTTCTCGATAGCAACCAACGGGTCTTTGCCCTCGGTTGCGATTTGTCGTGCGCGTTTGCTGGAAACCATAACGAGTTCGAAACGGTTCTCAACGTTTTCGAGGCAATCCTCTACTGTCACACGTGCCATTGGCCACTCCTACATTATCAGTCGTACTAGTATTCGATCTTACTAATAACAGTTTAACTTTATTCGCATGTCTCGCCGACTTTTCTCTAGCTTAAAGTGCCGGCTGGGTGGCGAATTGTAGACATTAAACTGTTCGCGAACAAGATCTTAGCAGCTCCTGTTAAAAATTGATCTAAACAAGCTGAAGGTCTGTCAGTAACTTTTTCAATTCAGGCAGACGTTCGTCACGAAGAAGTGAATCTCCTCGATTATCGATAATCTGTTTTAGTTCAGCCAGAGCTGTTTCAAAATCGTCATTAACAATAAGATAGTCAAACTCACGATACTGCGAAAGCTCTTCAAGTGCATTCGATAACCTATTTTCGACGGTTTCTGGGTCGTCTTGGCCTCTGCGCACGAGTCGCTCGCGAAGTGCTTCAAGAGACGGTGGAAATACAAAGATGGTCTCTGCATATTCTAGTTTTTGACGTATTTGCTCAGCTCCCTGCCAGTCAATTTCAAGAATGATGTG
>MDSZ01151968.1_pt1 | contig 15059 bp, 6 predicted proteins | sample 811201 | NCBI WGS metagenome assembly MDSZ01 (sample SAMN05326647, study PRJNA326480) | marine metagenome | isolation source: seawater | place: Indian Ocean: North | collected 2010
TATTGGAAGAGTATCACTTTGAGATGTAAGATTAGAGATAAATTGATCATATGTTGTGCTTGAACCACTCCCTAAAATATAATTGATAATATCAGAGGGGGATCCTCCAGTGATACTGGCAAGAGTCATAGAGTAAAATACATTTAGTAAAAATAGAGTCCCAAATAAAGAAAGAATAAAATCCAAATTACTTGAGGACTTTGATTTTTTTGATTTTTCTTTGGATTTAATGATTTTTTTAGAGGATTTTTGACCAGGAAAAGAATTAATTTCATTTTCCAAACGATCTTTATATTCGATCAATAAATTTAAATCATCTAAATTGTTTCCGGAGACATAGCCTAAATCACCTTCAAGGTCTTCTATTTTAGTAATTAATTGTTCATATTCAACAACTAATTTTGCTTGAAGTACCTTTTTATCTTCCATAAAATATTATAGGATTCTTTTCATAAATAACCATTACTCATATAACAATTTAATTAATTAAAAAATAATAATTTATTAGTAAAAATTATATTAATTTCTCAAGTCTTTTGATTTTATTTTTAATTGTGGTTTTTGCATGCAATGCAGTTAAAGATTCAGGATTATATGAAAGAACCCATCGTTTCTTATTCCTATTATAACTCAAATACTCACCAACTTCTAATTCAGACAATAATATTTTTGCATTATCTGTGAATAAATCATAGACCTGACTATCCTTATCGATTTTATGAGATTTGAAAATAGTTAATTCAGAATTGTTTAATACAGATTTATTAAATTCAAATGATTGAGTGACCGAAATCAAAAATAGCCCAAATTTACGCCCTTCAGATGCGATATCTTCAAAAGCAGTATTTGAAATTTTTTGTGCCTCTTCTGGAACAATTATTGTTTTAGTAGGGAGAGCTTTATGTTTTGCTAAATCAAGTACTTTTTTCATAAAATATGAGATGATACTTTGATTAATTTTATCATTATCCATATTTACTTGGTAAACTAAAATTTCGCCTTTTTTAATAGGCATTATATTATTTTTTTCAGTTTGAACTATTTTATCGACTATATCTTCTGTAAATGAACAAATTCTTTCAATAGCAAGGTCAGGAGAATAGTAATCCTCAGAACTCATATCTTGTGAGTCATTATTAATAAAATGGCTTTCATTTTGATCATCCATAAATTTCTTAGTATTTTCTAATGCTAATTTAATATCATTTAGTTCATAATATTGGAAAACATCATCTTTTTTTGACCCTCCAATTTGTATGATTTTATCTGCGATATCTGAATATTCGTGATGATGATCGAAAACAATTATTGATGCATCATGAACTCTTATATTTTCTTTTATGATCTGTTTAGTAAGAGTAGTTTTCCCAGATCCAGTTTGCCCTATAATAGCAAGATGAGGAGAATTTGCGGGATTTGCACCAATTATTGGAACAGATGAGACTGATACTTCAAAATTTAACTTTTTCTTTTTCACAAATTTCTCAAGTAAGTTTTCTACTTCTTGTATATTAGTATCAATTAAAGTGGTGTAAGGAACAACTTTTGATTTAACATGACTGTCATTAATTTCATTAATATCGTCCACACTTTCGGAAATTATTTTTGCTTCCACCGAATTTATTCTTGATTTTAAATAGCTATAATCTATTGAGGAAAAATTTTCAAGGTTTGAAATTGATTTGTTGGCTTTTTTCGAAATGCTCTTTATTTCATTTGACAAATCTGCCAAATTTGCTAAAAGAACTGCATAATTATCATAAATTTCCTCTGCGATCTTTTCGGGATCTAATTTTTTATCTAACCAATCGGAATAATCTTGAAAATCACATATTTCATCATAAATAGAATCTAAATAATCTTCTTTTGATTTTTCCAAATGTGATAACATAGATGCTAATAAAATGAAATTATCCGTTATAATTAGATTAATCATAAAATATGATAACTGTTCCAATTTGTAAATACCAGTGGTATTCTCAAATGCATTTTTTCGTTCACTAAGAGCAACATCTAAGTCTAAATCTAAGGTTTCTAATATTTTAGCTTTGAAATGATGTGCAAATACAATAAATTCAGTTCCAAATTTATCATATTTATTTACATCTTCATTTTTGCTTTCAATTAATTTGTTTAATATGGTTAGGAGTCTTCTCAAAAATTCTCGACTTTCAGTATGTTTACCTACACCCTCAAAATAGTGAATCACTTCTTCATATGAGTCATATGAGTTTACAAAACTAGCAAAATTCCCACTTTCGATACTTGATCTCATATTTTCATCTGCGGAAATTGAAAGTTCTAACATAGACTTCTCGTTCATATAAAACCCACTTAATTATATTATAGCCAACTCATTGACTTACTAAAATAATATGGTTAGAATTCAGATATGAACATATTTATCGGAGATTATATTCAATTTTAATATATATTCAGTAAATTATTAAATAAAATCTCCTTCTTCTAATTTTCGTGGTAAGTAGTGATTGGTAATATATTGTGGGTCTTGGGCATTTAGAGCTTGTATTTCTGCTTTTATCCCATCATGTAGTAAAATTTCAATTTGTTCTCTCCATTTTGGTTTTCTTTTAACAAATTCTTCATCTAATAACAATTTAATTCTACGCTCATCACTTTTGGTCATCTTAATATGAGTATCTTTAGGTATGCCAAAACCTGACTCTTCTCTTAAATCAGATGGTAATAATCCCAACCATTGAATATTAGGAACAGCTAAATTTGCAGCCTCGAAACTCAAAGCTTTGCTCCCTACAGAGTATACTCGCAGTATTTCAAATCCATAAACATCTGCATCCATTATTGCTAAAATTGGCAAATTCAGTTCATCATCAATTTTTTTAAGAAACATACGAGTTGCCATATCTGGCTGCCCCTTAGCGGTGACTAAAATAGATGGAACGTAATTATAGAATTTATCCTCCGATAATCTGTTAAATATTGCATCTTTTTCTATTACCAATACAAATTCTGCATCACTTTGCATTTTTGTATAATCATCAATATTCGGTGAAATCTGAACTGAATTACCTTGTTTTGTACAATCTTTATAATTGCCTTGTTCTTCAAATTCAATATGACCAACAACATTACCTTTTGCTGAGGCGGTAACATTCATTGAGGATCGAGTTACCTGTAACATCGCCCCAATATCTTCGATCAGACTATCGCTAGTATCTTGTTTTTCGAATATATTCACTGCCTGATAATAGATATCTCTTTTTGCACTATGAATACCTCGATTTAATTGTTCATGGAGTATTTTCATTAACTCAGTTAATTGTTGGACCGATTTAACAGAAGAAAGATTTCTGAATTGCCTTGCAACTTTTTGTTTTCCGAGTAAAACAAGTTCAGAGTCTTCATCAAAACCTATATTATCTCCACCCCTGCTTGGTATAGAAAAGGATACATTTAAAGGATCATCTAATGCCTGCTGTAAAAAAGAATTTGTGACATCTACTAATTTTTGCTTTGTAGTTTCGGCATCTAATTGAGATACATGTAAGACTCCATATGGATAATTAACTATTTCTGAAGAATTATTTTTGAATTTTTTATAAAAATTGGTTAAATCTATTTGTTTCTTGATATCTATTTGTTTGATGTCTCCTCTGAAACCAAATTTGCTTGGAATATCATTTTCATTTAAACGGTTCCACTTAGTATTATCTTCAAAAAAAATGACAAATTGTGTATGATCAAGGTTAAATTCATCTCGTAGATGTTTTTTAATTTGAGTAATTTTTAAATCTAAATCAATAGAAATTTTTTTTTCTGTGGGAGGAAGGACTAAATTGTTTGAACATTTAATTAATTGTGTAACCATATTTCTCCCCATATCTATTTAATTTTGCCCTTTTTTTAATCTATTTAGACTTGTGCAAAATAAAGTTATTTGTTTTTTATTAATATAACACAATTTTAAGGCGTATTTAGACAAAATTATTATTATTAAAATTTTTAATTTTAGCTATAAAATTATTAGGCCCTAATTTGCCGGAATTGGTAATATTTTCAATTATGTTTAAATTATTATTAACGCTTTCTGAGTCAGTAAAAATTTTGACCTTTAAATCGGGCGATGATTTCATCAATAATTTTGCCAATCTTTTTTGATTAAATGTTAGAGAATTATAGGATATAACATATTTTTGGCAGAGTTCTTGTAGTGAATTGATATTATGTATATTACTTTTTATGGGAGATCGTATCCAGTTTTGATTAAAGTTGTCCCAGGATTTGGAAATAATATTATTAATTAAGTTAAAAGAGATTTTATTTGATCGAAAAACATGTATTGCTTCTAAGATATTGATTGCGCCTGAATTTTCAACTAAAGTTCTTTCTTTTGGATTATTGATAAAATATATTGGAGGAGAATATAAGAAATTTAATAGTAAAGGAGGGATTTTGTTGGAATTTTGGAGATCTATTATTTGATCAAAATAAAGAATTCCTAATTTTTCCCAATTTATTTTTGGCAAATATGAAATATCAAGGATATCTATTGGAATGCCTATTTTTTTAAGTTTATCATTGAATTCATTGGGATTAAAGGACTTAATTATTTCTTTCCAATATTTTTGAGATTGCGGGGTAGATTTAGAAAGTTCTTTAACATCTGCATACACTAATTTCTCTATGGTAAAAATATTCATTCTTAGTAATGATCGGAATGAGACTAAATCAATATCTAGTAATGTTATTGGAGTTGCACCTTGATCAGAAATGTCGATTAGTGATCCTGGTTTTTCGATTGATGTTAGTAAAGAGTTTGAAAGATATTTTCCATGATGCGACAACATAGTATTTTGAATTATGAACTTTGCAATACTAAGATTAGGTAGTTTTACTTGATCGAGAACTTTTGGATCGTAAAAAGTGGTGTGTTTAATATTTAGTGATAATGTCTTTCGTATATTTTGGACTATTTTAGGATCAATAGTATCTGAGTATTGCATCCAGCATGTTAATAAATTTTGATCTTTTGAGAACTCATCCAATACTACATGAGAAGGCAATAATCTCATAGAAATCAAATGAGTTAAATTACCAATAGCATTTTTTGTTGAATTTATACTATCTAATAATGGAATATTAGATGTTTGTGTAGATGTATTATTGTAAGTAAATAAAAGATCTGAAATTGAGAATATATCATTATTATTGAGGATTTCAACATCATGAGTGTTAAGATCGGGGAACTGACTAAGTGGCAATGAACAAATATATTGAATTTGGTCGATAATATCTAAAAGATGAGGAGGAGCAGGTTCAGCTAATGAATGATAGTTGAAAATTAAATCTTGTAGAGTTAATAATGAGCCTGCTGAATAAACATTTGATTGTTTCAATAATTTTCTATCTGTTGAACTTAGAATGTCTATATTTTTAAGTTCAATGGACCTATTTTGTAGACATAAAGTTATTGATTCTTGATCAATAGAACTGATAAGGTTAATTAATTCATTTGTATTTTTATTCAATAGATTTGATAAAATATTTATATCTGTAAAAATAAATTCTACAATTGTCTTTATATTATTTTCAAAGAGAAGCTTGCATTCTATGTAATTTAATTTAGGTGTGAAAAATATTGAGGAACAAAAAGTTTCGATAAGGGGTGTGAATTTTAATGAAAATTTTAGATTTTCAAATCGTTCAGCAGGCAGATTAGTTCTTTGTTGTAATATTTGATCTGCAGTTAATATGAACTCAAGAATAGTATTAATTTGATTATTTGTAAGTGAGTCAACGATTTCTTGCCCAAATTTATTTGAAAAGTTATGGATTGAGAGATGTAGCAAGTTTTTGAATATTTCAATAGAATTCCAATTAATTTCAGTTGAAATCCAATTATCTTTTCGTGTGGAGAAATAAAGATCTTCTATTGTAATTATATCAAGTTCATTTAGATGTGATAAATGCTCATCATTAAAAATTTCTAAGTCTGATAATAAAATTCCTGCCTCTTGAAGTATTACTGAATTTAGTCTATTTGTTGATTTTTCTAATGACCAATCTAAACAATCGGATATTTTGGATGGATGGCTTGTAAGAAAGTCATATACTTTAGTAATTCCAATATTAGACATCTCACGTAATTCTGAAGAAGAAAAAGTTTCATAAAAATCAGTAGAATGGTTATAGACTTCTGATAATTGGGTTTCTTCATCAGTTTTAGGTTTAAAACTATTTTTCCAAGAAATGATAACTGGAGGTGAGTCTAATAATTTTTTCAAATGATTGATTAATTCCCATGAAAACAAATGTTTGCCAGACTTATCAGTTAATGTGACATCAAAAGTATCATGATCAGTCAGATAATATAGTTCTTCGATTGATCTAATTCCGGCATTATATAAAGCGATTACCTCTTCTGATTTTAAAAATTGCTTACCATCTCTTGTAAATTTAATTTTTGAATTTATCGTGTTAGAGTCATCCTTGAAATAAAGAGGGGTACCTTCATCTTGAAATTTTGACAGGAGGATATTTTTTGTGAATACATTAATATCTAAATTTAATACATTGGATAATTCTTCAAAATTATAAGAAAATAAGCTTTTTATGTTTTTTATATTTAAATCATGAAGAATTGAGATGGTATTTTTTCCAAGATCTTCAAAAGCAGATATTGGGGAGTCCAACTTTTTGATTATTTTAAAAATTAGGACACTTTCAATTATTACCGATTTAAATTCAAATTCAGATATTTTTGAAGAATATAAATGCGATATGAAATTAGATAGATTAGTTTGATCGCGTTTGTTTTTTAATTTTACAATTATTTGATCAATAGGATTAATGAGCAATTGTAATAATGAGAAAATATTATGATGAATCTCTAAATCTTTGAATATGGAAGACATTTTTTTTGCTAATTTTTTATTGGATATAAAATGATGTAACTGATTAATAGGTTGAGTTAAAATATCATCATATTGTTTCAAAACGTTATTTTGACTAGCTATGAATGATGAAGTGTCCCCCCACTTAATTGAAATAGCATGGCTTAGGCTATCAAATTTAATTTTTTCCAAAAATTCTAATTCTATTAATGAATATACATTTGTCAGTTGAGTTAATTTAATTTTAAATTTAGCCAAGTTTGATTTAAATGTAGTTTCATTAAAATTATTTTTCAAATCATCGATAACATTAACCGGCAATTGTGTTATCTTAGATAACTCTTGAGTTTCCCAGATTAAAAACTTACCAATATTTGTAACCCCACAGTTATACAAGACGTAGTATGAATTAGAGAGTATTGTAGAGATAAAAATAATTGGAGAAAATATTATATCAAAAAAGTCCTTGATACTTTGGAGATGATCATGTTGAAATTTTAAGTTAGTAAAATATTCAGGACTTAGCACTATTTCTTCTAAAATATGGATATCGTATTCTTTAAGGATCTTGATTATTTTATTATTGAAATTATTAAATTGCGTTCCCAATAGAAGTTTATATTTGAAAATATGTTTTTGTAGTTTTTTAGGGTATATATTAGATGAAGATTTTAATAAACTTATAGTATTTGTAATTTTCAGATTTTTGAATTCTTTTTCAATATGCTCATTAATTTGTTTTAACATTTTAAGTGAACCTAATTTTTGTGATTTTTCTAAGATATTTGTAAGATTTTCTTTTGTTTCTTTGACTAAAAGTTCGATATAATCTTCTGCATTTTTGTTTAAATAAATATCAATTGAATTAGTGGATGCTAATTGCTCGAAATTAGTGATATTGATTTTTTTAAATGCTTTTATTTTCTCTTTATGATAGTATGTAATAAAATTTTCATTTGAAAAAGAAGTCTGATTTTGAAGTAAAAATAAAATATAAGCATTGAATAGCGTTCTTTGTAACTCTCCTATTTCTGTTAATTGGTCTTGAGGATATTTAACCAAATCTGCAATTTGATGGATATTTCGTCGTTTGAAAGCATTTCGTAGATACCCATCAATCCAATTTTGGTCGGTATTTGTAAGTTTTAGAAGTTTTATTTGTTTATTTTTGGAAATCAATTCTTTGAGAGTTTCTTGAAAATTAGGTATAAGTATCTGAGACAAGATTTTTTCATTTAATGGTTTAGAAGGATGAGTAGTAGCGAATAAAAATTGAGTTAAAGTTTTAAATTTAAATTTCGCGATTAATGGATCTTCATTTAGTTCTGCAAAATGTATGAATGTTTTAGAAAGATCTATTTGGAATACATTCGAATTTGTAAGGTTAGTATTTTTTAAATTGTTTTCTTGAATTGGAACAATAGATAAACTGTTACTATCACTTACAGAGGAATTAACATTTATGATACTCTGATGCATATTATCTAATATTGCGATTCTATCTTTTTCAATTAATTTAATTATGAGACCATCTACTTTCTTTAATTGTGATGTGGGTGATACTAAATAATCATATATTGAACGTATCCAACGTCTATGCAAAGATTTATTTAATTTTGGTAGAAAAACCACCTTTTCTTTATCGTCTCTTCGACTAAACCTTGACTCAATATTAGAAGGTATTAACATATCGGGAGTAATATCGGGTATTAAGGAAGATTTATCTAATTCCGATATTGTTCTTCTTTTAATTATATCAACTTCTAATGCGGATATTTCAATTATTTTTGATAATTGGGAATTATTATATTGTAAAAATGAAGCCAAGTCAAAAATGTCATTTTCATTTAGTTTATTTATTGTATCTTCACGATACCAGATGGGAGCAAGAAAAATAGGTTGCCCTTTGGGTAATTTTTGATGTCCTGTTTTTGACTTTCCAGATGCCAGTGCTGAGATAAAACGATTTTCAGTTACATCAAGAGTACTATTTCTTAGTCCTTCTTTATCAAGTATTGTGAGTAAATTATTTATTGTTCTTGGAGCATATTTTTCAAATTGAGATTTTCGGTTTCTTTCTCGTTGTCGCCTCTTTCGACCTGATAGAAAACGTTTTAAATTTCTACCTAATTGCATCAAGGTTAGTCTGACTTCGGCGCCTATTTCGTCTACTTTATCAATATATTCTTTTGAAGTTTCTGGAAAGGGTATTTTTGTGGATACAAGAGAGACTGCGATAGCCAATGGTTCGGTACCTCTTGTTAGTCCGTAGTCTGACCAGTTAATAGTATTTACCATATTTGTGATTAAATCTGATCCTGCTCCAAAGATTAGTGGGATACGATTTGCAAAACGATATATAATTCGATTATCAACAATTGTAACTCCTTTGGATTGCGCAGCTTTATTTACTCCACCACCATATCCTATAGCAGCTTCTATAATAAATGGGTGACCTTCATAGGCTTTTGGATCTCGAGTTATAGCATGAACAAACTCTGGAGTTAATTCCTTCTCCAATCCTTTTTTGAGTCTTTCTGCACCCAAAGGTGATAAACTATCACCTGTAGGAGGTTTAAATCCAAAAATTCTATCTTTTACATTGATACTTGGATCTCTTGCTTCTTTCAAGGCTCTTGAAAATCCATCATGAACGATACGTCTAATCTCTTGACTAGTTAGTGCTTTTGGTGATTTTTCGGTGGATACCTTGACTTCGTCAAAAAATGATTTAGCTGATTTATCAGAAACTCCCATAAAATTTTTGGTCAAAAAGCGGATGAGGTTAGTGTCATTTGAATTATTTATTTCCCTTCTAAAAGTAGAAATATCAGTACCCCAAGGGTGATTATTTACAACTTTGGGTGGATTTGGGATATCATCAACCACTCTTTGAAATATGAGAGGTTCATGAATATCATTATCTGGAGGGAGATCGATGAATAAATCTGCATATGGAGTAATTATTGCCAATTGCTTAAAATATTCTTTGACATATAATTTTGCCATATTCCATGAACCCGTAAAGGATACCTTAATTTCAGTTCCAGTATTTTCGAAATATTCGTTTGAACCTGGTTCAAATTGTTCCTCACTATGTATAATGGGTTGATTTTTTTCGAGATCGATGAATAATTTTACTCGATGTGTTAAATTATCTTTTTCATGTCTTGTTGTAATTTGAATAGGTAAATCGAGAGTTGACATTGCATATAGTAAAACCATTTTTGAGCCAAGTCCAAATCTTCCTCGTGCTTGTTGAACCCCATATTTGGTTCCTGCTAAGACAGTACCAAATAATTGTGGAATCAAAGATTTAGGCACACCTACTCCATTATCTTTACATGTTAATTCTATGAAATCAATTTTTTTGTCATCAATTTTTATGATATTAGTACCCATTAATTCAATAAGTTCTTGTTTGTTTAATCTCCTTAATTTAATAGATATGTTAGGGGTAACTCCTTTATTTTCAGCGGCATCAAGTGAATTCTCAACCAATTCTCGTACAGATGTAAAAACCGCTCGTAAGGAATTTCCAAAACCAGCAATAGATTTATTTTCATTAAAAAATACTGCAGCAGATGCGGTTCTTGCCTTAGAGTCTCTCTCAGAATTATTTTTCGTATTCCTTTTTTTAGTTTTAGACATGAGATAGACTCCTAATGTAATACTTTTTGATAAAAATTCAAAAAATATTTTTATTCTAAGAAATTTGTAATAATGCATTATATAAGATTATTACCCATTCTAATAGATATTTAAAAAAATAAAATATAACTGTTGTCTAAATGGATTAAATCAAAATTGACATGGGATGAGTAAGAATATGAATTACAGAAATTTTATCGAATTTTGATTGAAATTATTTAAATTGGTATTAATTATATTCAATAATTAAAACAATTAATTGATTTTTCGGGACTTGACTGTTGGAGCAAAAACTTTTTGATAGTACTCAATACGTTTAAGGGTCAGGTCATAAATTTTCTCATCACTTATTATTTTCCTTGCTACATTATCTTTAATTGCAGCTTTTGCGACAGCTGCTGCTTCAGTAGCCATTAATTGAGGATCAGTAGGACTAGTAATTATATTATCCGGAGTGAGATCTTCTTCTGGAGTCATACTGGCAATTGCATTTGCAGCTGCAACTTTCATATTATTTGTGACTTTTTTAGCTCGTACATCTAATAATCCTCTAAATATACCAGGGAAACCTAAAACATTATTAATTTGATTTGGAAAATCAGATCTACCAGTTCCTACAACTGTAGCACCTGCGTCAATAGCATGTTTGGGCAATATTTCTGGATCTGGATTTGCGATTGCAAATACAATTGCGTCGTTTTGCATTGATGCAATCATATCTTTTGTAAACGCACCTGGACTTGATGCACCAATTAAGATATCGGCACCTTCAACCGCTTCAGAGAGAGATAGAGATAGTTTTTTTGGATTGATGCGGGTCGATAACTCCTCTTTATACATATCCATGGCACCTCTTCCAGAGTAAATGGTCCCAATCCTATCAACAGTTTGTATATTAGTTCCTTTTACACCTGCATCAAGCAACATATGAGTTATTGCGATGCCAGATGCACCACTACCATTCATAACTATGTTAACATCTTCTATATTTTTATCCACTAATTTTAATGAATTTAATATTCCAGCTAGAGTCACTACTGCAGTACCCCATTGATCATCATGAAAAACAGGTATATCTAATTCTTTTTCTAATGTTCGCTCTATGTGAAAACAATCTGGTTTTTGTATATCTTCTAAATTTATACCAGCAAAATTTTGAGAAATAGATTTAACAGTCGAAATAAATGAGTCTGGATCATAATTACTGAGTATAAGTGGGAAAGCATCAACATTTGCTAGAGCCTTAAAAAGAATTGATTTCCCTTCCATCACTGGATAACCTGCAATACCAATATCACCTAAACCTAATATTCGAGTACCATTAGAAATTACAGCAATTGTGTTAGCAATATTGGTATATTTATACAAATCAATAGGTTTTTTTTGGATTTCTAAACAAGGAACAGCTACTCCTGGACTATAGGCTAATGTAAGATCTCTTTGAGTAATAACTGGGGTTTTTGGAATGATTTCAATTTTTCCATGTCCTGGATAATTATTTTCGTGATAATTTAACACCTCTTCATTACTATATTCTAAATCAGGTGAACCACGATTGTTTTCATTATTTGGCATATAATGAATTATGAGTAATTAATAATATAAAAGTTACAATGAATATCAATGAAAAGGGACAAAGTTAACAAAAATCTACAATTTATTAGATAAATTTGGATTTATGTGACAATATTTTTTCTAAGTTTATCAAGGAGAAATTTAAGGATATAATAGAATTTTCCTGATGCAAAAAACAAAATTTCGTTGAGTGAAATGACTTAGCCATTCCTAAATACTTTAAATTTCCTATTTTGAGTGAAAGTGTGGATAGCAAATTTAGGGTGGCTACTGAAAGATGGGCAGCATTAATTTTATTTTTGATATATGATATTTTTCAAATTTGGTTTGTTGGCCATATAGAAGTTAGATCAAACACAGAAAGCATACTTACATATGATTTTAATTGGATTGAAGAATTCCACTTAAACACCTTAACAATTATAGCATTATTTTTTATACCAATTATTATATCTTACTTTGTTGGAGTTAGATCGGTAACAAGATCAGATATGGTTCAAATTATTGGGCCAGACTCATTATTAAATAGAGTAAAAATGGAATTTCACTTGGGCAACCCTGATAAAATTGATTATTCAATAGAAAATATAGATCATTTTTTAGAGGATTTAGCAGTTGGACAACCAGAGGGAACATATGAAAATTTGAAAATGTTGTTTGGTATCGGAGTGATGGTCGAAAATTTGATTGAGACAACCGGAGTAAAATCTATCAAAAGAGTCTATATGTCAAATGAATTAGTGCCCAACGCATTTACAATGAGAATTTTACCAATTCCAAAAATAGGTCAAGATTGGATAATAATAAATCGAAATGTTATTGATATTTTGAATGATGACGAAATTAAAGCAGTTGTGGCCCATGAAATAGGCCACGCTGCTAGAAAAGACAGTTGGATAAATAGTGCATTATATTCTCCAAGATTAATAATTATTGTTGCATGGGCAGTTTTGCTTGCTGCAATGGGAGAAATATTACTAAATGAACCATTTAATCAAATTACGTTAATAAGAATATTCTTAATTTTTACTTTAATGTTTGTCATTCGAATTGTAATGAATTTTGCATATAAATTAATAACATTCGCATATCGAAGAACAGAATTATTAGCAGACCACTATGCTGCAGAAATAATGGGTGAATTAAAATTAATTAATGCATTATTCAAAATAGGCAAAAGAGCAGAAGTAGTTAGAATTTTAAAATCTGATATGGAATACTTAAATACAAAATATAATGAAATGAATGAAAATGAAATGTCTATGAGACTTTTGAATATGATTGACCCATCAGAAATTGATACTAATAAAGCTAGAGAATTTTCTATTGAATATTTTGTAAGGTCTAAATTAAACTCGATATATAGAGGTTTTAGATTGAATATTAATGATAAAGAATTTAATGAGTTAGTAGAGAGAAGCAAAGAAAATTTATACATTGATTTAATTAATTATTTGGACAAAAAGAAAGATAAATCAATTTTGGAAAAAAATGATATTGACATAAATTTTGATGAAGATTTAGACCGAAATGATTTAGATACTTTAATCAAAAATTTGGAAGAGACTGATGATTTAATTTTTGAAACCGAAAGATTGGAAAGAAAAGGATTATTACCCGAAACAAAAACACATCCATTAGTTAGTGAGAGACTGAAATTTTTGTATAACTGTTTCAATTAGTATTAGGTTTCTGAAGTCAAGACTTCACAACCATTATTAGTGATACGCAAGGTATGTTCAAATTGTGAGACCATTGCTTTTCTGTCTTTTTCAATTAATATTGGATAGCCAGTAATGATGTTTGCACGTAATAACTTTCTTAAATTCATATAGATAGCTAATTTATCTTCACTTGCATCCAAACCGTATAGATGCCTTGGAGAGAAAGGAAGCACTCCAACTTTTGATTTATAACGATTATAGAGTGGGATAAGTTCCTTTTGTTTTTTGGAAGGAGGATTGACAAACCTAAATATGTTCGTAATATTACCATTTTCAATTAAACCTTTCCCATTGCTCGCAAAAGGTTCAACTGCATAAATACGACCTAATTGTAATCTACCTTGAGGGCGATCTATAAAACTAGGTGATGCGTTAGGAATTGTGACACCTGCATGTAAAACATATCTTTTAATTTGGTGTCCACTTAAATTTCGTATAGGCTCGTATCCCGCTTGAGTAATAATTTTTTCTATTAAAGTCCCCAGTTCACTTATTTTTGTACCAGCTTTTGCAACTGCGATCACAGCTTCTAATGCCTCTTCTGAAGCTTTCGATAAATTTTCAAAATCTGGATTAAAATTTAAGGTAATTGCAGTATCGACGATGTATCCATCAATGTGAGCACCTAAATCTACTTTTATTATTGATTTTTTTGGTATTATTCGATCATCCAAGATATCAGGAGAATAGTGTGCCGCTTCATTATTAGTACTAATATTAATAGGAAAAGCAGGGTATGCACCATTTTCAATTATATAATTTTCAATTTTTTCTCCTGCTTCCCAAATATTTACTCCTGGTTTGATTATTTTTTTAGCTAATTTTTTAGCACCAATTGAAATTTCGCCAGCTCGTCTATATTTTGAGAGTATATCTTGAATTTTCTTTTGTTTGAGTTCACTCATTGTATAGTTGAGCTCATACATTAACAAATGTAAAATCATCGATAAATGGTAGTTCTCAATTAAATAAAAATTTGATCTCTAATCATTTTCACTAAGTTTGTAAAAAGCACTTAAATTTTAGAGGAGAGACGAAGAAATGTGAGGAAGTACTACAAAAATAATGTAGTTTACATTTTTGTGTTACTGTTTTTGTTATTAAGTTCTATGTCATCATTTAATAATTCATTTGATGTAAAAACAAATCAAATTATAGAATTAGATAATAAGGAGGATGATTTGGTTGGTGAAAATGACAAAGACACTCCAATTGATTACATTCCTATTTCAAA
>MDSZ01216599.1_pt1 | contig 15059 bp, 14 predicted proteins | sample 811201 | NCBI WGS metagenome assembly MDSZ01 (sample SAMN05326647, study PRJNA326480) | marine metagenome | isolation source: seawater | place: Indian Ocean: North | collected 2010
TGTTTCTTTGACAATCCTCGCTGTGTAGGTAACTCTCCTCCCCAAAACACTTTGCTTGAAACAATATATGTATCTCTTGTCCATTTTAGTTTCTTAAGTATTTTACCCATCAACAATTCAGATTCACCTGAAGCATACGCCTCAGCATTATCAAAAAAGTTAACACCATTGTCATAGGCATATTCCATACAAGCCATAGCATTTTTTTCATTTAACTGATTAACAAAAGTAACCCAAGATCCAAATGAAAGCTCACTTACTTTTAATCCTGTATTGCCTAAATTTCTATATTCCATAAATATTCCTTTTGACCTTATTAATATTAAAAATATTATCATACCCAATTGATAAAAAAACTGAAGAATTTAATTTATTATCAGATGATTTAAAGCTCTCTAATTCATATCCCATAATTACTTTTAAATTATCATTTAAAGAAAAATAGACTTCAAATAAAAACTCTAATCTAGATAAGTCAACATCATCAATTAAATCTGTTATCTGATGATAATTTTCAAGTTCTAATTTTATTTCATAATCATTGAAGTTTTGATCCCAATAGAAACCACTTTTTATATAGGAAGTTTTTCTCGAGTCATTTAAATAGTCACTAATATCATATGCTAGCGCAGCCTCTGCATTAATATGCCCATTATTAAAATCCTTAACAAAAAAACCAATTCCTTGATTACCATGGTATCTAATATTAACCCCTACTTTAGAATTTTGATCAATTGATATAGTAGAATAGTTATAGAGCCTATCAAATTCTCTAAATTTATTACTACTTTTATATCTGATTTTTTTATATGAATCACCTTTAATAAAATGTAAATATGCTCTAAAATCTCTAAATGTATACCTTGTAGTTCTTTTTAATCTAAAATATCCTCCAAGACCATAGTTATGAGACTCATTAACTATATAACTACTCCTATAATATTGTTTCCATTGAGCTTTTTCTTCTATATCATGAGATAAAAGGATGGCTGTAAATAATATAAAAATAGATTTTTTAATCATATTACTTAATTATAGCAAGTTTAGTAACACCATTGCCATATTCATCATTTTGTACAACAATCAAATAGACTCCTGTTTCAAGCATTCTACCTTCTTTATCTTTACCATTCCAACTTATTCTATTCTCATTATAAGGCAATTGAAGCTCCTTTAAAACTCTACCTGACAATGTCATTATTTTAATGATTGACCCGGAATATATATCATCAATTAGTATGTGACTATCCTCACCAACGATAAAAGGATTAGGACTAACCCCTATATTTGAATTTTTCTTATTTTCTTCAAAAGGAATACCTAACATTGAAAGACCTTTATCTGTTGCAATAAAAGCAACTCCATTTTGACTATCAAACGCAACATCTCTAACTACATTTGATAAAATATCACTATTCTCAGTATTAATTCCATCAGAATTTGGCCAAAAATCAATACTATTTTTAATTACATAAATACCGCTATGCGCTGTTGTAATCCATATATTGTTCTGAGGATCAACTTTTATTTTATCTCCTTTAGAAAAGGTTATATTTGTAAAAAAATCAAGAGGATATATTCTATCTATTCTAAACAAATAATCATCATAAGGATTATCGTTAAAAAAATCACCATTATAAGAAGGGCTAATACTGTAGCCTTGCACTCCATTACTAGTTAAGACCCACAATATTTCATTTCCTTGAAAATCACTAAAACCAAGTGACCATACACTAACATTACTATCCTCTCCAGGCAATGACTCTAAATTTTCAACAAGATACCAACTACCATCTGGCATTGCAATTTTAATTCCCCCATCAGAGTAGGTTTCTGAACTAATTAATTTGGTTTCATTCCTGAAAGCAACCCAAATTCTCCCATTATTATCAAAAGCTATTTCTTGGGGAAGATATGATTGGTTATTAGGAGCCTCCACATGCCCCCAAGTATTATCTATAGGGTTAAAATAAGCTAAAATATTATTTGTTTTTTCTGCATAAGGATTAACTACCCAAATTCTATTTAGATCATCCTTTTTAATTTGATTAATTGTTAAATAATTATTTGTATTGTCATCATAAATACCATTTAAACCTTCTAACTCAGACTCCCCAATAATACCTTCAATTTCAAAGTCAGCCTCATCAATAATGATGAAGCCTCCTTTATTTTGACTTTCATCAGGAACAATACCACTATTAGGTAAAAATATCTTATCATTATATGAAATTATACTTGATGATATTTTAGTACCTGGGATATAGTTTAATTGAAAACCATTAAACATATTGCATTGATCTGTATATGAAGCATCTAAAAATGAATTTTCATCTATTAATGACAATAAATTAGAAAAATTGGCTTGATTATATATAAAAACACCGTCTCTATTTATTCCATACAATTTATGATCATTATAATATAAAGCTTCAATATCAGACGACAATAAAGTATTAGGTGCACATTTTTGAATATTATCATCAATATGCCAAAAACCCTGATCTATAACTCCTAGATATATATCATCTAAGCTAGAAAAAATACATGAAGCTTGACTAAAATCATCGATATATTCACCTATGACGTTTAAATTGTCATCAATAGAAATTATTCTTTCTGTACCTAAAATCAACATTTTCTCATTAATTGAAAGATCTATAAACTCTCCTAATTCAAATGCAACAGATTCAATATTAACAAAATTATTTTCATTATTAATTTCAAATACGTTAATAGAGTCTGAATAAACAAAAATTAATTTATCATTAAATGAGGCTATATCTAATGGGACTTCTATATCTGAAAACATACTCCAATTATTAGAAAATTTTAAATCATCATTAATATTTGCATAATAAATACCTGTATTGGTTAAAAGATAAATAGTTTCATTGAAAATAATAGTTGTTTTAAATATCTCTGAATTGTTATTTGTAAATCCCTCATAATAATCTCTATATGTTATTTCATTGGAGTCTAATAGCAATTCAATAAGACCATAAGTATCATCATTTTCATATATCATGTATATTGACTCATCAGATACAACAAAATCATAAGCCTTATCAATATTTAAATGGTTTACTATTAAATTAGAGTTATTCTTGTATATCAATCCATTTTGGCATAAAACCCATAATTCATTATTTTCATCTGCTTTAATAGCGGAAACCTCTAAACAATAATTATGATTATTAAGGTCAAAATCATTATTTTCTAAATCATATACAAAAATACCACCTAAACTAGATGCATATAATTTATTTTCTATTTTAACTAAATGATTTGGAGATAAATCTGAAGATATATTTTCCCATTGATTAAGACTAAGAGATAACACAAAAGATAGTATGAATATTGCTATTTTATACAAATCTAAGAGTTTATTTCGTTATAAACAGAATACATATCTAATGCCGCAATCATAGCTTCTTTACCTTTATTGCTATCATTATTTTTTGACCGCTCAAGCGCTTGGCTCATATTGTTTGTTGTTAAAACTCCAAATCCAATTGGAATATTATTTTTAACAATCATATTCATTATTGCCCTAGCAGTTTCTGTAGCAATATAGTCAAAGTGAGGAGTCTCCCCCTCTATTATACAGCCTATAGCAACAATAATATCTGAGTCACCTTTCTTAATAACGCTAGATATGGCCCCTGGAATTTCAAAAGCCCCCGGAACATTAATTATTTTTATATTCTTATCATTACCACCAGCTGAAATAAAATATTTAATTGCAGCTTCCTTCATAGAATCTGTAATAGTTATATTAAAGTCACTCATCACAATTACTAATTTTACTTTATTTAATTTCATCATTCCTCAAGCTCTGATAATAAATGGCCTAATTTATCTCTCTTAGTTTTTAAATATTTTTCATTAGAGCTATTTGATTTAATTTCAATAGACTCCCTCCCTACAACCTCTAAATCATACCCCTCAAGTCCAATAATTTTTTTAGGATTATTAGTTAAAAGTTTCATTTTCTTTACACCACATTCTTTCAAAATTTGAGCACCAATACCATATTCTCTAAGATCTGAAGAAAAACCCAATTTATTATTAGCTTCAACCGTATCTAATCCAGAATCCTGTAATTGATATGCCAGAATTTTATTTTTAAGCCCTATACCTCTACCCTCTTGACGTAAATAAACTAAAATACCTGTGCCATTTTTAGATATTTGATTTAGAGCACTAACTAATTGAGGGCCACAATCACACCTCAAAGAGGCAAATATATCACCTGTAAGACATTGGGAATGAACCCTAACCAGAACTTCAGAATCAGAATCTATTTCACCCTTTATCAAAGCAATATGATGATCTTTATGCATCCTATCTTCAAACAATCTCATTTTAAAATCACCAAATTTTGTAGGAAGAGGGATATCCACAACCTCATCTATCAATTTCTCTTTGCTACGCCTATATTCAATTAAATCTGCAATTGATATAATCAGCAAATCATGAACTTTAGCAATTTCTTTTAATTTATCCATACGGGCCATAGAGCCATCCTCATCTACAATTTCAACTAATAAACCCATTGGAGCATGGCCTGCTAATCTCGCCAAGTCAATGCAAGCCTCCGTATGACCAGCTCTTTGCAATACACCGCCTTCCTTTGCAATTAAAGGAAACATATGACCTGGCCGAACCAAATCGTGAGGATTAGATTTATCATCTAGCAATACTTGCAATGTTTGCCATCTATCTTTTGCAGATATCCCTGTGGTTATATTATCCTTTGAATCAACACTAACCGTAAAATTAGTTCTTTGGTGCTCAGTATTATTTTCTACCATGGGAGATAATTCTAAAGATTTAGCTTTTTCTGAGGTAACAGATGTACATATAAGGCCTCGACCATATTTCATCATAAAATTAATATCTTCCGGAGTTACTTTTTCTCCTGATATAATAAAATCACCTTCATTTTCTCTATCTTCATCATCAACAACAATCAGCATCTTACCAGATTTAAATCTAGATATAGCCTCTTCAATTAATTTATATTTTTCTGTTCGTTCCATATGTGCTTAACTCTTATTTTTCTGAAAATTTTCAATATATTTCCCAACAATATCAGTTTCTACATTAACATAATCACCTTCTTGATTTTCCGTAAAGGTTGTATGCTTTAAAGTATGAGGAATTAACCAAATATCAATAATATTTTTATCTATTTTAGCGATAGTAAGAGAAACTCCATTTAAAGCAATTGATCCTTTATAAATACAATATTTAGTAAGAGCCTCGGGCAATTCAAGCGTTACAACAAATTCATCCTTATTGTTTTTTACTGATAAAATTTTGGCAACACCTTCAATATGCCCTTGAACAATATGACCATCAAATCTTGATTTTGCCATCATAGCTCTTTCTAAATTTACATAATTTTGATTTTGAAGATATCTTAAATTAGTTTTGACTATTGTTTCGTTCACAACATCTACTGTAAATAAATCTTTATCTATTGATACAACAGTTAAACAGGCACCATTAACTGCAATACTATCTCCAATTTTAGTATCTTTTAACACTTTATCTGCACTAATTGATAATCGGATAAAATCTTCACGATTATCAATCTTTTGAACTTTTCCAATTTCTTCAATTATTCCTGTAAACATGCCTCTTTCCTTTTAAAAACCTGAAGCTCATTTGAACCCAGCATTCTTGTATTCTTCAAATCCCAATCACTTATATTTAATGGATTTTTCAGCTTAGCATTTAAAATTTCCATGTCCGCAGTATATATGTATAATTCATCAATTAAATTAGCTTTATTAAACGACTCGATTAATTTAGGGCCACTTTCTACTAAAATTGAAGTAATTCCCTCATTTGCAATTTTTAACATCATATCTTTAAGATCGAGCTCTCCATTTACATCTTTAACTGGAATAAAACGACAATTATGCGCTTTATTTTTATCAAATAATTTATCTGAACACATAACTAGAGTTTCTGCTTGATTATCAGAATAAAGATTAAGATCTAGTGGCAATGTCCTATTTGTATCCACAACTATCCTCTTCGGATTACATCCAGGTACTTTTCTAACGGTTAACTGAGGATTATCAATTCTTGCAGTTTGGGTACCCACTAAAATTGCATCAGTTTTTGCTCTTAAATAATGTACATTAGCCTTAGACTCCTCATTGGTAATCCATGTTTGCGTTTCATTATCAATCCCCATAAAACCTTCTTGATTTTGCGCTATTTTAACAGTAACCCAAGGAAGTCCATATCTTACCCATTTAAAAAAGCCTTTATTTAATTTAGATACATCTGATTTTAAGAAACCACAATGTACATTAATCCCATTTTTCTTTAGTATATCTATACCTTTACCATTTATATCAGGATTAGGATCCTTTGCTGCAATAAAGACTTCATCGATACCATTTTCTATTAACAAATTGGTGCAAGGAGGAGTTTTAGATGTAATGCAGCAAGGCTCAAGTGTAATAAATGCCGTAGCGCCTAAGGGGTCTTCAACACAATTATCAATAGCATTTTTTTCAGCATGAGCTAACCCATATTTTTCATGGTATCCTTCTCCAATTATTTTATTGTCTTTAACAATAACGCATCCAACTAAAGGGTTAGGAGAGACAGCTCCTCTCCCTTTTTTAGATAACTCTATAGCTCTTTCCATCATACTAATGATAAAATCTTCTTTATAATTGTAATTTTTCATTTTATTAAATATTGCCTCATCATTTCAAAGCATACGATCCCCGCTGCAACTGAAACATTAAAACTTTGCTTAATACCTTTCATACTTATTTCAACATGATCTGAAACAGATGCCACTAAATCTTCACTAACTCCAGTCACTTCATTCCCCATTATAATACATGTAGGAAAATTAAACTTATAATCATACAAACAACTAGAATTAATAGTTTGCTCAATAATTAATGGGTTGATTTTTTTCTTTTTCAAATCTTCTAACGCATCTAGAGAATCATCAAAATGAGTCCATGGAACTACTTTATCTGCACCTAACGCAGTTTTGCTTAAATCATCTCTAGGTGGACAAGCCGTATATCCTGTAAGATATATTTTTGATATACCAAATCCATCTGCATTCCTAAAAATAGAACCTACATTATGAACAGAGCGAATATCTTCAAGTAAAATATAAATCGGAGCCCTATCTATAAGCTTAATTTCTTCTATTGTAGGCCTATCTGCCTTAAGCTCATCATTAGTCCTCTTAAATCGATCCTTCATTTAATATCAACAGGTGTAAATATCTGAAGGTCAAAATTTGGATTGATTTTATAATCAGATAAATTAATTACTGAAACTTCTTTACTTCTAAAATCATTAATTGTAATAGTTTTTGGAAGCGATTTAAGATAAATAGAATCCAACCCTGAATCATCAAAATACTCTATAATTGTTTCTTGTAATAAAATATTTTTTCTATAATCAAAGCCTTCAATCTTATGAATCAATTCATTTTCTAAATCAATCCATAATTTACTAAATGGCCCCCTCTTCTTTCCTCTAGAGATTTTAAATTCATCAATAACGATACATTTATGCTTATTGTAATTTAATGTATCAGAAACAACATAGTAACCATCTAAGATTGACTGCTCAGGTAAAATTGATGGAAAATCAAATTCCTTACGCTTTGTCACGTCAACTTTCTTACCATTAGGCTTTGTTATCCATTTTTTATCTTTACCCGATTTCATAGACCATATCCAAGCTACCATAGGGTAATCAAGTCCTTCAATAAAATGTAATTTTGTTTTTCTAAATACAGTAGAGTCATTAATCCAAGCCATATCAATATTTATTTTCCCTGTTAAGCCATCACTTTCAATTAACAAGGAACAAGATAGGTTACTATTATATTTATTTACAACTTTTTGCAATAAATCGTTTATAGATGGATCGGTTTTATAATCATCTGATAAAAACACAAATGAAGATAAGGTTATTATTAGAAGTAGTTTACGTTTCATTTACACCTTGATTTTATGTTAATATTTCAACTAAATATTACTAATATTTAGTAATTATTTTTCAACTTAAATTACTATAATAATATATGATTTTAAAAGACCCAATAGTCGTGCTTGCAAACGGAACTTTCCCAAATAGCGTAATCTCACTCAATATCTTAAAAGAAGCAAAGAGTATAATATGCTTAGATGGGTCTACTAATAATCTGATCAAACATGGTATGGAGCCAGCATTAATTATTGGAGATCTAGATTCAATTAAAGCTAAATACAGAACAAAATATCAAAATATTATTATTGAAAAAAAGGAGCAAAATCAAAACGACTTAAGAAAAGCTCTTAACTGGCTTGAAAAAAATAATTACAAGAGTGTAAAAGTGCTGGGAGCAGCAGGCAAACGAGAGGATCATTTCATTGGTAATATTTTCGGAATATTAGATACAGACTATTCGATAGACATTCAATTGATTACAGACTTTGGCGTATTTCAAATTCTAAAAAAAGGAACACATAGTATGTCAAGCTACATAGGTCAAGTTGTTTCTTTCTTTGCTTCAAAAAATTCTGCAAAAGTATCCACTTCTATGTTAAAGTATAGCTTTACTGAAAATATTATAAGTGATAGTTTTTCATATACATTAAACGAGTCTATATCTGATTCATTTAGAGTGGAAATACTAAAAGGAAAAATACTTCTTTTTACAGGGCATAAATAAATGAAAAGGGTCTATCAGAAAGATTATTCAGATTGGTCAGAGTATTATTATCAGTACCAATACACGCTGGCAAAAGAGCACTACATCCCATACCTGATTAACAATGACGTAAAGCTGGGCAACATATCTATAATCGATATTGGGTGCGGAAACGGGGGGTTTATATCCGCATTCCCTAAGACCTCAAACAAGATCGGAATAGAAATAAAAGAATTTCCATGGAAAAATACAGAAAATACCAGCTTTGAAGTTCACAATATTCTAACTCAAGACAACACTAAATTTATTAAAAAATACGACCTCGTTATACTCAGAGACGTTATAGAGCATATAGATTTGAAATATAAAGAAATATTTATAGGTACCGTTAAAAACTTTTTAAATGAAAACGGAAAGATATTGGTCACCTTTCCTCCCTACTTCTCCCCTTTTGGCTTACACCAGCAAGCATTAATGAAATCATTTTTAAGAAAAATTCCATACCTAAGTCTTCTTCCTTTATCATTTATTCGAATTCTATGTCGCCTATTTGAAGATAAAGAAGTACTAAGAGAAATAGATGAGATTGTTAATTCTGGAATGACTATCTCAAACTTTAAATCTATCATAAAATGTTCAGATTTGCAGATTTACAATGAGGAGTATTTTTCAGTAAGACCTTCTCATGAAATACGATACGGATTCAAAACAAAAAAAACATGTTTTTCAAAAGCCTCATCACTAAGAGAACTATTTGTTTTGGGAGCCTCTTATATCATCGAAAAAAAATAATTGCATTCACCTCTCTTTATCCTTGTTAGGTTTATTCATAAATTCTAAATTTTTGATTATCTCTTAATCAAAATACATAAAAAACGAAGGTATTAAACATGAATGAAACTCTAGCAAAAACGATTAAAGCAGTTAACGAGCCCATTAAGCCTTACGGGCCAGGCTCTTCTGAAAAAGAAAGCATTAAAAAAGAATTAGAACGTTTAAAATCTACTCAAGTAGAAATTCCCATTATAATCAATGGAGAGGAAATTAAAACAGGCAATACTGCTAACTGCGTTATGCCTCACAACCACAATCACGTCTTAGGCATATACCACCAAGCATCTGAGAAAGAAATAGAAATGGCTATTGAAAGCTGCTTAGAAGCTCACAAAAAGTGGTCTACCACATCTTTAGAGGAAAGGTGCAAGATCTTTCAAAAGATGGCAGAATTGCTACAAAATAAATATAGAGATACAATAAATGCATCTACTATGCTTGGGCAAAGTAAGAATATTTTTCAAGCTGAAATAGATTCGGCCTGTGAGCTAATCGATTTTTTTAAATTTAATTGCCAGTATGCTCAAGAAATATATGCTAATCAGCCTTGTATTTCACCTGAAGGCTTTAAAAACCACTTAGAGTATCGGCCTTTAGAAGGGTTCGTTTTTGCGGTAACTCCATTTAATTTTACATCAATTGCAGCAAATCTTCCATCAGCTCCAGCTCTAATGGGGAATGTATCGATATGGAAGCCTGCATCAAGCTCTGTTTATTCAGGATACTTTTTAATGCAACTATTTAAAGAGGCTGGACTCCCTGATGGAGTTATTAACTTTGTTCCGGGTAGAGGTTCAATGGTTGGGCCTAATATAATCAAAAACCCCAACCTTGCAGGCGTACACTTTACCGGATCAACGGCTGTTTTTCAGTCAATGTGGAAAGATATCGGAGATAACATTGACACCTACAAAACATACCCTCGAATCGTAGGAGAAACAGGTGGAAAAGACTTTATACTCGCCCACGAATCAATTGAGCCCGCTGAGCTTGCAACTGCAATGATTAGAGGCGCTTTTGAATATCAAGGACAAAAGTGCTCAGCCGCATCAAGATGCTATATCCCTTCAAATATCTGGGAAAAAACAAAGGAAATTTTGCTCAGCGAGATGTCAAGCATTAAAATGGGTGATGTTGAAGATTTTACTAATTTTGTTAATGCAGTAATCGATGAATCAGCATTTGATAGTATATCATCTTATATAGACTATGCAAAAGAATCTTCAGATGCCAAGATCATACATGGAGGATCTTACGATAAGACAAAGGGATATTTTATTGAGCCTACGGTAATCGTAACCAAGGACCCTAAATTTAAGACGATGGTAGAAGAAATATTTGGACCTGTCTTAACTATCTACATCTATGACACTGATTGGAAAAGCATCTGTAAGCTTGTCGATTCTACCTCAGAATATGCACTAACAGGTGCTATTATGTCAAAAGATAAAGAGGCTGTTAAGGTTGGGAGTAAAATGCTCGTTAATTCCGCAGGTAACTTTTATATAAACGACAAACCAACAGGTGCGGTTGTAGGTCAGCAACCTTTTGGAGGATCTAGAGCATCTGGAACTAATGATAAAGCGGGGTCATCTCTTAATCTATTAAGATGGGTCTCTGTTAGAACAGTTAAGGAGACTTTTGAGCCTCCAACAGACTACAGGTATCCATTTATGGAAGAGAAATAATGAAAAAAAATCTCGTTAACGAATACGACTTACTAGAGAGTGTGATTGTTCATAGCCCAAACATTGAACACAATATGATGACGCCAAAAAATCTCAATCCTGAAAATAAAGAAGCCTACTTACTATTTGATGATATTATTTATGTAAACAAAGCTCGAGAAGAGCATTTCAGCTTCACAGAATGCATTAGCCAAGTTGCGCATTGCCTTGAGCTAACAGAATTATTAGAAGAAGTTTTATCTAATAAAGAAATAAAAAAAGATTTCATAAAAGATATGTCTAAAGTCTATGGCGCTAATTACTTAGTACCGGATAATTGTTCTATAAGTAATTTGCTATCAGGAGTTTTTGCAGATAAAAAAACGAACCCCTTACCAAACATAATGTTTACAAGAGATTTAGGGATAAGTATTCAAAATTCTATGATAATTACATGGGCTTCAAACAAAGTTAGAAATCCAGAAAATATTATAGCAAAGTACATTATTAAAAATCACAAATTATTCTCTAGCTGTGATATCTACGATTTTCATGAAAATCACCCAGAATTAGCACTTGAAGGTGGGGATGTTACTTTAATTAATGAAAATGTGATTGCTATTGGGATTAGCGAAAGAACCTCAAAAGCCTCTGTTGAAGCTATCACTCCTTTTTTATATAAAAACGGAATCAAGCACATTATGTGCTTTAATATGCCTGAGGAAAGAAGGTTTATGCATCTTGACACCGTATTCAGCATCACAGATAGAAACGAAGCAATTATATACCCCCCATTCTTTGAAAAAGACAATTCTAAAGAATTAGACGTTGATATAATTACAGCTTCACAAAATGGTTTTCTATCTACAAAAAAAGTAAAAGCGAACAAAGCATTTAAAGAGGTCAAAATTAATTTTAATTTTATAAAGTGTGGTGGCGAATTAAACATTGATCAACAAAGAGAACAATGGACAGATGGTGCCAATGCATTTTGCATATCTCCCGGGAAAATTATAATTTATGATAGAAACATTAATACCATTGAACAACTTCAAAAACATGGTTATAAAATTATCAATTGGAAAGATACTTTAGACAATTCTCTTTTTTCAATAAAAGATAATCAAAAAATAGCTGTAAAAATTGAATCCGGAGAACTTTCAAGAGGTAGAGGTGGTCCTAGATGTATGACCATGCCCATAAGTAGAATAAAATGAGCTTAAAGAATAATAAAAAAGTAGTAATAGCTTTAGGTGGGAATGCTCTGATGCAGAAATATGATTCAGGGTCCGCTGAAGAACAGTTCAAACAAACCAGAAAAAGCTTAGACCCTCTATTTCACTTTATTGAAAAAGATTACAACATATGTATTACACATGGTAATGGACCGCAAGTTGGACTCGAACTATTAAAAAATGAGGCAACAGCAGATGAAATACCAGCTCTACCTCTAGGAGTATTAATTGCGCATACTCAAGGGGGTATTGGCTACATTATTCAACAATCTCTACAGAATCTATTATCAAAAAAGGGATTAGAAAAAGAGGTGGTGACTTTTATATCTCAGGTTAAGGTCGATCCGAACGACCCTAAATTAAAAAACCCTACTAAATTTATAGGTAAGCACTACAACAAAGAAGTCTACTCAGATATGATTAAAAAATTTAATTGGCAGATGAAAGAGCAAGAAAAAGGCTCTTGGAGGAGAGTCGTTTCAAGTCCCGCCCCTCAATACCTTTTTAATGGAAATTCGATAAAGCATATGATGGAGTTTGGAACGATTGTAATTGCAGCAGGTGGCGGTGGAATTCCTGCATATATTAAGGAAGATAAAGGACTTAGACTTGTCGATGGAGTAATTGATAAAGATATGACCTCTGCCCTACTAGGAAGAATAGTAAAATCAGAAGAATTTTTTATTATTACAGATGTTGATCATGTTTGCTTAAATTATGCTTCAAATGATGTAAAAAAAATCCATAAAAGTAACTTGCAAGAAATGAAAAAATGGCTAAATGAAGGACACTTTCAAGAAGGGACAATGAAGCCAAAAATTGAAGCAGCGATATACTTTTTAGAGCATCATGGAGAGAAAGTAATTATAACGTCAATTGATAATATTAAAAATGCAATAAAGGGAAAATCAGGAACAATAATAGAAAAGGTTTAACTAATGAAAATACATGAATATCAAGCAAAGCAAATACTAAAAGAATTTAATGTGCCTATACAGGACGGACATATCATCGAGGATATTTCTCAATCTAGACAGGTAGTTGAAAGAGTACAAAAAGATTTCAACTCTGAAGCTGTTGTTGTAAAAGCTCAGATACATGCTGGAGGAAGAGGTAAAGGTGGAGGTGTTAAGTTTTGCACATCTATAGATAAAGCAGAAAAAGAAATACAAGGAATGATGGGTATGCAATTAGTTACACATCAAACTGGCCCTGAAGGTAAGGAAGTAAAGAAAGTCTTAGTAACAGAAGCGCTTGATATAAAAAGTGAATTTTATGTTGCAATCACTCTAGATCGAGCAAAAGAGATGAACGTTATTATGGTCTCTCCTGAAGGTGGAGTAGATATTGAAGAAGTAGCTGAAAAAACTCCTGAAAAGATTCATAAGGTATGGATAGAGCCAAATTATAATCTTAGAGGGTTTCAAATTAAGAAATTGATAAAGGGTTTAGGATTAAGTGGTACCCATGCAAAAGATGCAATCGCACTATTTAAAAACTTATATAAATGCTATGAAGAAACTGATTGTTCTCTGCTTGAAATAAATCCTCTTATCGTAACTGAAGATGATAAAATAATAGCATTAGATGCTAAATTTAATTTTGATGGTAACGCACTATACAAGCATCCTAATATACTAGAGATGAGAGATGTTGATGAAGAAGACCCTACTGAAGTTGAAGCAAGTAAGTATAATTTAAATTATATTAAACTTGATGGCAATGTAGGATGTATGGTTAATGGTGCTGGACTTGCAATGGCTACTATGGATATAATAAAACTAGCCGGAGGAGAGCCTGCCAATTTTTTAGATGTAGGTGGTGCTGCCAATGTTGATACAATCAAAAATGGTTTTAAAATTATTTTAAGTGATAAAAGTGTAAAAGCAATTCTAATTAATATCTTTGGAGGGATTGTGAGATGTGATAGAGTTGCAAATGGAGTTGTTGAAGCTGTCAAAGAAATGAAATTAGACTTCCCTATTGTAGTAAGACTAGAAGGAACAAATGCAGAGGAAGCAAAAAATATATTAGATAAATCAGATGTTTCAGTGACATCTGCAAATGGAATGAAAGATGCTGCTAACAAAGTAGTTGATTTAGCCTTAAGGAGTTAAAATGTCTATATTAATTAATAAAAATACTAAAGTAATTGTTCAAGGAATAACTGGCTCAGAAGGGACCTTTCATTCAGAGCAGATGATAGAGTATGGAACTAATATTGTTGCAGGGGTCACACCAGGAAAAGGTGGAACTAAAGCAATAAATAATTCAGTGCCCGTATATGATTCTGTAGAAGAAGCGGTTAAAGAAACTGGTGCAAATGCATCAATTATTTTTGTACCTCCAGCATTTGCTGCAGAGGCAGTAATTGAATCGGCTTACTCAGGCGTTGAAGTAGTTGTTTGTATATCTGAAGGGATTCCTATTAAAAATATGATAGAAGTAAAATCCTTATGCAAAAAAAACAACACCTCTTTAATTGGACCTAATTGTCCTGGCATAATAACTGTAGATGAATGCAAACTTGGAATAATGCCAGGATTTATTTGTAAAAAAGGAGATATTGGTGTAATATCAAAATCAGGAACTTTGACCTATGAAGCAATTGACCAGCTAGTAAAA
>MDSZ01234169.1_pt1 | contig 15059 bp, 15 predicted proteins | sample 811201 | NCBI WGS metagenome assembly MDSZ01 (sample SAMN05326647, study PRJNA326480) | marine metagenome | isolation source: seawater | place: Indian Ocean: North | collected 2010
GTAACGTGTATTTAATTCAACAGTAACACGATTAGGTGCTAAATCTTCAACAGAAATTAATGCCCTTTCAGTCCCATTAATTATGAAATAACCTCCAGGATCCAAAGGATCTTCGCCAGCTTTTTTCAGCAAAGTGTTATATTTTTCTTTTTCTTCATTCCCTTTATGTGGTTCAATAATAACATTCTCTTTAGAACCAATGTTGGCGGATCTAAATACATGCCTTGGATGCACATTACATCTTTCAGAACGTACCATTATTGGCATATTACCAATTGTAATTCCTTTTTCAGCAGGTAAGGCAACACCGTCTTTGTAAATCGTACAATCCATTAAAATCGGGCTTTGGTAAGTTAATTTTCTAAGTCTGCATTCTACAGGAGTTGCTGCATGTCTAGCACCGTTTGCTTCTTTAACTACAGGTGTGTCTAACTTTATATTTTTAATTCGGACGTAAATTTCTTGATCAATAACATCAAGTTTTATTATACCACCTTGACCATCGTCTGGTTTTTCATCAGTACCAATTCTAATATTCCTAACGATTCTTTCCATTCGACTTAATCTACCGTCTCTTGCAGTAATACAATCATCAAAAGATGCTATCTGATGATTTACTAAACTACGGTTTCTAAAATAAGATTCTACTATTTCCTTCATTCTTTCCTCTCCTTCAATTAACTTCCTTCAACTATCAACCTATAAGCAACTGAAAGTCCTGCTGTTGGACTAGGCCTAGTCACTTTAACTACTCTATCAGCTAACCATCCTGCTGGTAAACCAGGGTGGTCTCTATCATCTTCTGCTGCACGTAACAATTCTTCTCTTTCTTCCGCTTCTTTTAATGCTTGAATTGCTGGATCTGTAATCAGAATTTTTGGCAATAACTCTTTTGCCAATCTTTCAGTCCCATCAAAATCCACTCTAATTAAGTCCCACGGACTTAATTCTTCCATTTCCATTTCAATTGGAACTAACTCATGATGAGGTACCAACACATGATTCAAAGGATTAAATTTAATTTCATGCTCTGGCATATCAATTAAATCAATTTCCTTCATACTAATTGTTATTTTTCGACTTTTATTCCTTCGCCTGTTTGAACCAACTTCTTGTAGAACATTTAACACAGTTTGAAGCTCTTCATCATCACGAGACAAGCCACATGCTTTAGCAATGTCATCACTTGACATTTGTTTAATGGCTGCCATGTTTCTATCAGTGGCTAATTTATGTGCAAGTTCTTCGCGAACTCCGAGTTCAGTCAAGCGCTTCTTTGTAGCACTTTTTACAACCATAATACCTCACCCCGCACCATATTCCCAATAGTGCCAGAAGCGCAGGTGAGCGGGCCTGACGGGATTCGAACCCGCGGCCGACGGGTTAAAAGCCCGTCGCTCTACCTGACTAAGCTACAGGCCCAATTGAGATACATGGGCAGGGGTCCGACCTAAGGGGGGATTAAAAGGCTAACTATTGTTAGCAACTTTTGTCGGCAACGAAATAAACCAAAAAAGAGGTGCTGTGTACATATGAAATATATTGAAAATGAAATAAAAAGAACACATTTGGCACCTAAGAAACATACTTGGTCATCACCACTAGGTGAAAAATATTCCTTTGTAATACCAAGTACTGTTTATCCCCCAAGAGAAGATACTGATCTTTTAGCAAATACGATATTGAATTTTGGGCCAGGAAGTGGTAAAAAATTATTAGAAATAGGTAGTGGTACAGGGTTAATATCTATCTTTGCCAAATCATTAGGTTGGGATGTTATTGGATGTGACATTAACCCCCTTGCAATTGCAACTAGTAGAGGACTTGCAAAGAAATATAATTTTGCCGAATTAAAATTTATAGAAGGAGGTATAGAGCCGAATTCTGAAGTAACATCAAAAATATTCGAAAATGGTCCTTTCGACATGATTTTATGGAATTTACCATACCTTGAAAAACCAAATAAAAATGAATTATTAGGACCTTTAGAAGATGCCTCTCTATCAAACATTGGAAATCAAAAATTACATGAAATTTTATTAAAAAAAATAGAACTTGAAAGCGGCCTATCTAGAGAAGGTGTTGTTATCTTAATTCATAGCGATAAAGGACCTGGAAGAAAATTATCCTCCGAATGTAGAAATCTTGGCTGGGCTTGTAAAAGCATTAATCAAAAAATTCTTGAAGATGGTGAAAAATTACATGCAACATTAATTTGGAAGCCTTGGTGTTTTATTGAAAAAATAGAATTAGATGAAGTTGAGTCGACAAATACTTACTTACTAGAATCAAACTTGTCGACAGGTACTCTTGTAACAACAAAAAATCAAAGCAAAGGTAGAGGTCAAAGAAAAAATAATTGGATACATTTCAAAGGCGGCTGGTGCGGAAGTTGGTTAATCGATCTCGAAAATTCAAACCCACAAATAATTCAAGCAAAAGCAGCTTTAGCAATAATTGAATCAATAGCTGCGATAAATGGTGACGAATTACCGACATTTGATTATTTTTCAATGGCAAAATTTTTAGAAAACAACATTTCAATTAAATGGCCAAATGACATACTACTAGAAGATAAAAAAATAGCAGGGATTTTATGTGAAGCAAAAACTACTGGCACTAAGACTAAATGCGTAATTGGAATTGGTTGTAATCTAAGAGATGAAACGGGAATGATAGAATCAAAATTACCAAATACAACGTCATTAGAGAATTTTAAATTGATAAGTAATGAAGAATGGACAAGAGTCCTTCATGCGTCAATTGCATCAAAGTTTGAAAAACAAAACGGAATACATGTTAATGAAGATTCAAAAATAATTAATTATTGGTGGTTATCAATGGAAAATTTCAATAAAACACATTTCATCACCATAGATTCAAAAAAATATCAAATCAAAGGACTTTTAGCAGATGGAGGAATAAATTTAATTTCAACTGACAACAACCTAAATTCTGAAAGAAAATGTGACGTGAGCTATAATTTAAAATGGGAAAAAATATTATTTAATTAATTCTGCATCCAAAATTTCTTGCTCGTGACTATTCTCATATATGATCCCATAATATACACCATATACTGTTAATCCAATACCCAATAAAATCATAAATAAATTAGAAATTAAATTTTCTGAAAAGTTTGAGCCAGATTTGATAGTCATCAAGATATAACCTAGAAGTAAACTTATACCAAATACCAAACCGACATCAGGTAATTTAACTTCTGGGGCAGAACCTCCTCCCATATCTAGTCGTATCTGAATTCAACCATCAATCTGCCGCTGAAAATAATCGCTAATTCTCAATCTTACTAGTCTGATTTTCCCTGAAGAGGTTATAGAGAAAATTTCCTTGGATTTTTCATAAAACTTACTCCTTACAAAATCATAATCGTCTAATTTGATTTTAATAATACAAGAACCCTTGGAGCCATCAATAGTAAAATCATACAATTTAAATGAAATATTTTCAATAATCGTGCCTATTTCTTCTTTCAAATCTTCGATTCCTAAAAAATTTTCAGAAAATACTAAACCAAGCCAACGATGTTTGCCTCGTGCTGCTTTACTAATTTTCGGCATCATATCTCTCGTCAAAGGGCGAGTATCTTAACTTGCCGACTTCCACGGAGGTTTAATGGGAGAAATATCTTCGATAAAAAGTACAGAAGTAGCAAAAGTTACACTCAAGAGTATCTTGAAAGATTTATTTGCCAAAGAAAGAAGAGGGCACATTTTTTCAATAATTGTTTTTGCACCAACATTGTATATTTTAAGTCAAAAAAGCATATTATCTCCAAACATTAGCGCAATAGCATTTCTTTCACTTATGTTTGGATATGTAATAACCGCTTTTATGGGATTAAATGAAAAAACAAGACCATACCTTGAAAAAAATATGGTGGTTTCAGACAACAAAAAAAACAATTCTCCAATTTTCAAAGTTCTTTATTATATTCTCTCAAATATTAAAATGACTACAATACCGATGACAATTTCAACTTTTATTTTTATCACCCTCTTAGTATTGATGGGTGAAAATAAACCTCTTTCAACGGTAGGTGAATTTTTACCAATATTGCTAGCTGCTTTATTTGTATTCTGGAGTGCATCGCAAGCAATATCATACAAAAACTCACTAAATTTATGGATTAACAACAACATAACGATCGAAGGCCAAGAAACGGAATTTGATTCAAAGAAAAATATGATTGTGCAATTAATTATTGTTGCAATAATTGTAGCGATTGTATCTTCAATAATGTTAAGTTATTTTGGAACTGGCGAGGGTTTGAACAGTATAACGGGAGTTCCAATAATCATAATTCTTGTTTCAATCACGCAAGGTTTCATCCTATGGTATTCCAAAGATTCAAGGGAAAACTTGATGAAAAGAAAAGACGGTAAAAAAATTGAGTTTGTTTGGGGTTTAGCATTACATTTATTTGCAGCATGGCACTTACTTAGCGTCTATAGAAGGCTTGTATCAACAGATATTGAGGCATTTAATATTTTTGAAGAAATTGTTTTGATGATTTTTACAGTCATCATGTCAATTTGGGCTATTTCTTCTAAAGGTATGACTAAAAATTATAATTTATTTGTTTCTGAAAATGTCCTTTTTTGGGGCATTGCTTTTGCATTTGGATATGCTGGAAGTGTAACGATGTTAGCAGTTGGTTTAGAAGGAAACATTTCAAGTATTTTTGCAATAGGACATTTTGTAACATGGATTACCTTGATGGCTATGCACAAACAATCATGTAAAGATTTCCTTACTTCAAGGCTGTAACTCATGTAGTGGCAATCCACTTAGTACAGCAACAACTCTTACCAGCCCCTCTAATTCTTCACTAACTCTTGCACCGAAAATAACCTGCGCATCTTCATCTAAACCCTTAGTGAATTCTTCAGCAACCACATCAACCTGCCCAAGAGTCAAATCTGAACCTCCTTCGATTTGTATTAAACAACCTTTAGCACCAGACATACTAACGCCCTCTAAAGGCGAACTCATTGTTTTTGAAAATAATTCTTTAGGATTATTGGGATTTCCTTGTGCCACAAACATCGTGGAACCTCCTGTTTTTGAAACAATTGATCTTAAATCCATTAAATCCAGATTAATTAATCCTACTTTTGCTAATGTCTGAATTACCCCTGTTGCTAAATCTTCAATCCAACCACTTTCTTTCTGCCAATCTAAACCTCTTTCTCTAGATCTTATTGCCAATCTATCTAATGAAACCTGAACACAAACATCAGTAGATTTTCTTAATTCATCGAGGGCCTTTTCTGCAATCTTTTTCCTTAATGGTTGGCATTCAAAAGGCAAACCAGCAATTGCAATTGTTAAACAACCTGAAAGCCTAGCCTGACGAGCGAATTCAGTTGCTGCACCAGAACCGCTACCACCTCCAAGCCCTACTAACAACACAACTAATTCTGCATCAGAAAGTACTTTAGCTGTTAATGGAGCGTTTGCTAACATTCTTTGTGAAGCAAGAGGAGTTAAGGCAGCGCAACCATCTATAGAATTTGAGTCACCTAAAGACAATAAATGCCCTTCTGCAGATTCATCAAGAGATCTTGCATCTCCATCAATAAGTAGTAAGTCTGATAAATTTTTACATTTCTTATGTGAGTTTTTAGCCCAATTACAACCCACTCCACCAATTCCACAAATAAGCAAAGAATGACTTTCCATTATCTCACCTCATTTTAATAATTCAGATACCTTTCATATCTACGTCTTTCATTCCTTGCCCACTCATTACTTGGTTCTAATTCTAAAACTTCATTATAATAAGAAATTGCTTTTTCATATTCAAGAAAATATTTACCATAAAGAACTCCTAAATTATTCAACACAGGTATGCATTTAGGTGATTTTTCAAGCATGTCCAACAACAATTTTTCTGCACTATTCAAATGCTGAGATTCGAGCATCTCTTCAGCCTTATCTAAATTTTCTAATTGCTCGTCGCTAAGGTTGTAAACATTGTGAAAAGAACGCTCACTCATTACCCCCTCGTAACATTGATGGCCATTAGACCTTTGTGCGTTTTTGGGTTTTATTTTTGACTCTAATTCTATGCTTAGAATTCATTGTTAACTAATAACGTTTATTGGGTCAAATAAAGTGGCCACGCCATAAGGTGAAGAGATGTTCTCTGTAAACCAAAAAATATCCTCTTTTTTAGTTGTTTTTGGGCTATTGTTGTTGGCAGCCCCTGTATCTTCATTACCCGGAGGTGTTGGACTTGACCAAACAGCAGGAGGAGGGCCAGAAGATGTGGCAAAAGATGGCTGTACATGTCACGGAACTGCCCCGAGTAATTCTGTAACTGCACTTATTGATGATGTGCCATTTGCCTACGTCCCTGGAGAAATATATACAATGCGCCTAGAAGTAATTGGGGGGCCAGAGATGGGTTCAGGAAATACGGGTGGATTTTCAATGCTAGCTGATGCAGGTGTTTTAGGTGCAGCAGAAGGTTTTGAAACACTCGTACAAAATTACGAAGATAATTTACTAACACTTACACACACAGAAGATGGAGCAAAAGTGAGCGATAGAGCATGGCTAATCACATGGACTGCACCAGAAGAAAATACTGGAAAGGTTACTTTTTGGATTTCTCTGAATAGCGTTAATGGGGCGGATGCAAATTTGGGAGACATGTGGAATAGATTGACATTCCACATACCAGAAAGTTCGGAAGGAACTCCAGAAAAAGTATTGAATTCAATTCGAACTATTTTTTCTGGTGATGGCAATGTTGAACCACCTGCTGCACATGAAGGACATGTTGAATTGCATGACATGGGTGCCTCATTTAGAGCTCATTGGCTTGGATTATTAGGGTTCGGGGCAGTAATTATCGTAATCATTTTTTCAGGATTTATGCTTAGATATGGATTCAGCCATTCATACACTGGTAGAACAAATTTACTGCGGTTAAGATATAAACATATGAGAAGGGGGGACCAATAGTGGCCAATGATTTGCTAGAAAAATTGCTTCATGAAGTATCCCTTGGAAAAATAAACGTAAAGGATGCCAAAAAGGCATTAGAAGGAATTAATTTGGAAAAAGAGGACTTTCAAAAGGCCGTTGATTTTGGAGTCTTTACAGAAGCCGAACCAGGAACGGTGATTAAAGCATCAATTTCTCCCTCTGGCGGAAGTGCCCTAGTTTCGTTAATTTTTATTTGGGGTATTTTCTGGGTCACCTATTGGGCTGGAACAATGATGTATGGTCTAATGAATGGGTGGGACCCTCAACAATTATCATACCACATGTTCATCACAATAACTACAATCATAATTATGGGTATTGTGTATCAAAAGTGGGTTTTACCAGATCTAATTGTAGTAAAGCATGAAAGAAACAAATTTATTCCAGAGCACTCAAAAAGAAAACATGAAAAAGACTGGCATGAATACAAGGTATAGGTGATTTAATGGGCAAAAATTTCGAGTTTAAAATTCCAGGGAAAAATGAAACTAGCAAAGAGATTCTTGGTTCAGTCATAGATAGAAGACAATTCATAAGATATGGATTTAATACAGCTGCTGGCGTACTTGCCGCAACTTTTGGAGTAATTGGTTTCGCAGCCATTTTAATGCCAGGCGGAGGTGGTGGTGGCGGTGATTTAGCCGTCAAATACTGGGCAAAAGGCAGAGAAGATGATGCTTGGTATGGTTCAAAACATTTGCAAGAAATGAAATTGGATGAATTCACAGCAGAAGCAGCAAAAAGTGTTTCTGGCATGGCTGGAGCATCAGGCATTTGGAATGGTGTTCCAGTAAATGTGGTTTATACACCCCATCAAGAAAATAAATCAAAGGCTTTGGAAATTAATGTCCCAAGATATCAATTTGGAGAAGGTTATGATGCTACAGGCAAATATGTAGGGCACTTTGAAGATTTATCTGAACAAGACCCAATTCTAAATCCCGAATCGGGAGTATTAATTTCATTTGGAAGATGCCCTCATCTGTGTTGTATTCCGGGTTGGCAATTAGTAAGTAATAATTTTACCGAAGACAGTTGGGCTCCTGGAGGAACTGAAGAAGGTGGAAACAAATTATTTTGTATTTGCCATAGCAGCAGGTTTGACCCTACAGCATTGGAATTGAATGAAAACAGAAATCGTGCAAATGGACAAACATTTACTTATGCAGGAATTAAAAAAGTAGGAGGGCCAGCTCCTGTAGGAATTCCAATGATACCGGCATACATTAATGGAGGAGTCATAGAGGGAATGATTGACTACATCGACTGGTTAACATATTGTGATTGAGGTGAAATGATGAATACGATGTTTTGGGTTCTTTGGATATTTATAGCAATTGTTTGTGTTTTGGTTGCATTAACATTGCGTAAAGAAAATGACCAAACCCCTAGAAGAGAAATCCTTAGAGCTGTTGAATCATCTGGAAAAATGGGAGTTGCTGAAAGATCGTTCTTATGGGTATTTTCTTGGTTGGATACTCGTTTCAGACTACAAGATTACTGGGCAATGAGTAGAGATACATTTTACACAATGCACAGACAATTACCTCTCACACATGCTGAAAAATACAAATTGAAAATTATTTGGTATTGGTATCCTCTTTATTGTTTGGGAGGAATTTCATTTTTAGCATTCATCATACTAGTAATTACAGGGACTGTTTTAGGAATATATTACGTCCCAGGTGGAGATTTAGAATTAGATCCCACTCCTGCCTATGCTTCAATGCAATTCATCATGCTAGAATTGCCGTTTGGTTACATCATAAGATCAATTCACCATTGGGCAACACACTTCATGGTCGCATCAGTATTCTTGCACATGTGCAGAGTATATTTTACAGGAGCTTATAGAAATCCAAGAGAATTAAATTGGCTAATAGGTGTTGGTTTAATGTTTTTCACAATCTTTTTTGGTTATTCGGGATATTTGCTCCCATGGGATGCTTTGGCTTTTGGTGCCGCAACAATTGGAATTAACATGGCCGCTGCAACACCACTTGTTGGGCCACAAGTTGCAACTTTAATGTTTGGAGGAACGTCTCTTTCTGGAGCAACAGTAACTAGAATGTATTTTATCCACGTATTTATTTTACCTGTGATCGTGACTACATTGATTATTGTACATTTATTCATCGTTTGGGTACAAGGGATTGCAGAACCACATTGAGGAGGAAATAGTATGGGATTATTAGGGAATTTAGGTAGAGTTGCTGAAACCTACATGAATGAAAAAGAAAGATTGCTAGAATCCGAAGATTCCGAAATCAGAAAAAGAACTTTTATGGGGCATTTATTATGGCCTCATGAGGTCTTGAGAGACACTATTATATTTTTATCGATTATTGCCACACTATCATTCTATTCATATCTAATACCTCCACCATTACACTCTGCCGCCGACCCTATTGCTCAAGCAGGTTTTGTTTTCCCTGATTGGTACGTTCTTTTCAGTTACGGCTACCTTAGGTGGGGAGAATACCTACCTCAATTTGATGTACCTTTAGGTCCGATTGGTGACTTTTTCAACCAACCAATATACCCAATGAATGCTGGTGCATGGGGAATTATGCTAACGGGATTACCTGTTGGGATTCTTGCATTACCACCTATTCTTGGGGGAACTGCAAAAAGAGGTGTTGAAGATCCTTGGTTTGCCACTGCAGGTGTAATATATTTAGCACATGTATGGTTTATCAGCGTGTTCTCAATAAACATCTTCTTAGATTTGTATGGGAAAAATAGAACTGATTCTTGTGGAGTAGACCACGGAGAATTAATTTGTGGAGTAAGGGAGCCATGGCTTGCTGAAGTTTTCAACGCGATACCATGGATATTGACGGGAATTTTAATTTGGATTTTAATTTATTTTGCAGCTAGAATGTTCTTAGTGAATAGTATAGGTGCTAGGACGACACCTAAAATTAGCAAAAATTTGATTATTGGAGGATTTGTAATTGCACTCCTAGTTAGTGTATCGACTTATGATTACTATGAAAGAGGTTTTTGGGAAGTTAAAGGCCTTGGTGCAATGGATGACATAGAAACATTAGAAAAAATGTATGATCAACCACTTGATTATGTAATAGAATACGACAATGAATGGGCCGTAGAAGGAGATATTATCACAGCAAAAATGAGTTCAAGTTATAAAAATGCATTATATCAGCCAACTAATGAATATTTCATAGACTTTTTAGATACGAATAACCATCAAAATGAAGATTTGAAAATTAACACATTTTCAACAGAGGGGTCAATACTTGAAAGTTTTAGTAATTCTGAAAATGAAACTTCAGGAAGTTTCACAATCACAAACATGGGCCTAGATAGTGTTCCAATAAAAATGAGTTGTAGTGCAAAAACAAGCATACGTAATGTTGGAACTGTAACTTCATCTTTTGTACTTTACAAAAATTCAGAAGAAGTTCTTTCATCAGATTGTTCATTAGATATTGAAAAATTCGTAACACCTGGAGAATATACATGGGAATTAAATATAGATCCTGAAGACATCGAATCTGGTTCAGAAATTTATACAAATTACACTGCAAGCATTTCAGCCTTCCAACCATTGTTAATTTACAACGATGGGCATACAATGGAAGGACAATCTGTAAACCTAACTGCTGAAGATGATGAATCATCTTACAGCATGCTTCTAAACCCAAGTTACAAAAAGAATCCAAAAAGTCTTGATGCGAAATTAATTTACTCACTATTTATACCATCAGTTACCTTTGGAGCTCTTGCATATGTCGTACTTAGAGGAATGGCAAGAGGATATGAATATGAAATGAATAAATGCTATGGATGTGATCTTTGTGATGATGCATGTCCTGTACGTCTTTTTAATGCAGGGGATAAATTAAACATCATTTACAATACATGGAATAATGAAGATGATGGTGTCCCCATGTATACCTGTCTTACATGTTCAGCATGTACAAATGTTTGTCCTCAATTAGTAGATTATGATTCATATGTAGACATAAGAAGATCATTAACCGTTGGTGTTGCACCAGAAGCAGAAATACCGCACACAATATTGAGAGCTGTTCTAAATGCTGAAATTGATGAAGGTGCTGATGAAAATTTCATCTCTGTTGATGAATATCCTATTGATTCAAATATCGGATATTATCCAGGATGTGTAGATTTTATTGATCAAGAAATGGTATTCAGTCATGTAAATGAAGGGACTATGAATTTAGGAGCGAGTACTACATCTGCATTCACATTATTTGAAGAAATGGGCGAAGATGTAACTTATCTCGGTAGAGATTTCTTGAAATGCTGTGGGCATGATCAAAAATGGCAAGGAATGACAGAAGTATTTGAAAAATTAAAATCATACAATGAAAAGAAATTAAAAGAAAGTGGAATCGATACCTTGGTAAGTAGTTGCGCAGAATGTTTCAGAACTTTTGCTAAGGATTATGAATTAGATGATATAAAAATCATGCATACTACTGAATTTTTAATTGAAAACGGATTTAATATGAATCTGAAAACTGAAGAAGAAACTACAGTAACCTACCATGACCCTTGTAGATTAGGAAGACAAATAGGATTATATGAAGAGCCAAGAAATCTGATTAAAGACGTAGAGGGTGTTGAATTAGTAGAAATGGAACATCATGGAGAAGATGGACTTTGCTGCGGAGTTTCAAGCATGATGGCTTGTAATGAAAATAGTAGAACAATTCGTTTAGAACGGTTTGAAGAAGTTAAAGCCACTGGTGCTGATGTAATGTTAACTTCTTGTCCAAAATGTGTTAGCCACTTTGAATGTCTTAAATTTGAAGGCGACCCAACTCATAACTTTGAAATCTTAGATGTTGTTACATTTTTAGCAAATCAGGTGAATGAAAAGAAAAATAAAGAACATTTAGATGTAAAATCAAAAGAATCCACCACCATTAATGCTTAAATCAATAATGCTTAAAGTGATTAAAATGACAACTAGCGAAGAGTTGAAAACACGACTCAAGTTAGAACAAATTCGAATTGAAAAAGTGATGAATCAAGCCAAAGAAGAAAAATTAGGGAAAATAAAAGGAGGAGAAGAAATGGTTGCTTTTGTTAATGAAGATGCTTGTATTGGATGCGACCAATGTCCTACTGTCTGTGATGATGATGCAATTGAAATGTTCGACAAACCTCTAAAGAATCCACTAATTGAAGTATCATCAAATAGAAAGGCAAAAATCATCAGAGATGATTGCACGGGTTGTAGATTATGCGTACTAATATGTCCCACTGACGCAATTACAATGATTGAAAGGTGATTACATTGGCAAAGAAAACAGATGCTCAAAGATTTGGTGGTGAATTTGGCCCTGTAAGAAATAAGGAAACAAAAGGAGTTAGCCTATCTACATTCAAAAGTTTAGTTTGGACTTCAAACATTGGAGGGCTTTTACTAGTCGCAATTTCTCTAGAATTATTCACTAAGGCTAATTGGTTATGGGCTACAATATGTTTAATTTCTGGTATTGTAATTGCACTATTCCCATCGAATTATGAAATTGTAGGAATGGAAAGTTTTGACGGTGCAAGTGAACAAGAATAATAATCTAAATTCCATCTAATTCTTTACCCATAGCAATAAAGGATAATTTAGATGCTAACTCATACCAATCAAGTTTTCTCTTTTCTAATATTTCTTCATTTACTTCACTAGGCAACAAAAATTTTGAAGATGGTGTATTTAGATTTTCAAACTCATTTTTTTTACTGTTGGATCTGAAAAACCAAAACATTTCTTTACCACCAATCGAATAACCAACGGGTTCTAAAATAGATGAATTGCTACGAAGAGATGTTGGAACACCCTCTTGGATTAAGAAATTCTCTGCAGAAGTGCCTCCTTTACCATAAGTTAATCTTTTAATTTTCCTTTTGGATAAATTCTTAATTTCTTCACCCGACTTAATTGAAATAATACCCAAACCATAGGTTCCTTTATCATTTTTAATAAAAATTTGAGGTTCTGAATCAATACCATATTTTTCATATTTAGTTTTGATTTGTTCTATCATTTCATCAATTTCTATGGCTAACTTATTGGTACATTCTTCAAATTCTAAACATTTATTTTCACTTACAAACCACATTGGCATCAATAACCAAGGGTCGATATCTAATATCTCAGAAACCTCTTCAACTAATAATTCGAGCTGAGAATAATGTTCTGATTTTTTCCTGTTGTGCCAACCCATTTCAACAGAAGGCTGAACTAAGCCTGAAAGACCAGGAAGCACTCCCGCGGTTAAATCATTATTTAAAATAATTAAATCTGGTTTTTTCCCCTCAACCTCTAATTCATCATTACTATTTATTGATACTTTATCAATTCTTAAATCATCATTAATTCCTTCTAAAAGAGTATATCTATTCAATTCAAGAGACCCTATTGTAACCTTGTAACCTGCAGTTTCAATAATTTCTTTTAACCTTAAAAGATTCTCAACATAACCTAGATTCCGATTATGCGATTCTGGAAAGAGATGTAAATGTTTAATTTCACCAAACTTATCCAATAAAAATCTTTTAAGAGATTTTGATAAATCTGGGATGGAGTCTGCTGACAAATTATTAAATCCTGCAGGAAAATAATTTGCATCTACTACCGAAACCTTCCAATTAGAAAAACGAATATCGACACTTCCATAAAATGGCATTTTCACTTCAGCATAATTTTTCAAAAACCACTTATTCAATTCATCATGGTTTTTTTGTAAATTTTCATAAAAAGAATCCAACATGAGAACACCTACACTAATCTGCTTAGAATCTGATCTACCGTTTTATTACTAATATTTGTTTGATAATTTTCCACAAATAAAACCTCAAATAAACCCAAACCTAATGCTAATTCAGGTTGATAGGATAACAATTTACTTTGATTTTGATATCTTTCCATTAAGATTTCAACATTTGACTTATGTTCAGAAATAAAATTCTCAAATAATGAAGGGGTTGTTGCTTTTCCAGCTGGCAACTTCGGTCTGTCTGTAATTGATTTAGGTAATCCTGTTAATCTTGCTGCATGCCTTAAAGCCAATTTTTCATCCCCATGAGATGCATTTTTTGAAAGTCTCCAATTAAAAGGAATCTGTTTTGACTCATTCCAATGCGATTTACCCAAAAAAGGAACCCTGACTTCCAATGCATGAGCCATAGAATGTCTATCTACAAGCCTTAATTGAAAATTTGTTAGTTGGCCTCTTTCCATCTCAAAATCCAAAGTTGATTGAAGTGATGAAAAATTTTCTTCTGGAACTAAGTGTTTAGAATTCCAATGAGCATGTAATCCCAAATCGTCCGGATTTATATTATAATCAATTAATTGCAATCTACTTTTTATTAAATTTGAATGTTTCTTCAAGTCCTTATAACGTGGATATCCTGCATGCAATTCGTCAGCCCCCTGACCACACAAACCCACTTTAACGTGTTTTGACATTTTCTCAAATAAGGGTTGGAAAAAAAGAACAGTCACATCTAAATCTTCACCGTGCCAAACTAATTTTGATAATGTCTTTTCAAATGATTTTTCTTCTATGATATGCTGATGATGCCTTAAATCAAATTTTTTAGCAACTAATTCTGCAGCAAGCCAATCAGAATTATCTTCTGAATCAGCAACTGTCCAACATTCAGGAATTGGTTTATTGGCTTCTCTTGCTGCATCTCGAGCTAAAGCCGCTACTAAACTAGAGTCTAAACCACCAGAAAGAACTATTCCTAATGGAACATCAGACATTAGACGATCAACCAAACTTGATTTGAAACTATTAAGCAAATCAGGAATTTTATTTTCAGGAGACCAATTGTGATTTAATTCATTAGTGTTCTTAGAATATTTGGAAATTCCAGTTAAAACAGGTCGCCCTAATTTATCAAGACTCCAAGTTTCTATAACTCCAGCACCAACTTGATTTACACCCTCGATTAGAGTTGTACGATCAAGTGGATATTCGTAAGCTAATCTTAAATTTAATGCATTATAATCAAATTTGGGAACATAACCA
>MDSZ01078017.1_pt1 | contig 15057 bp, 29 predicted proteins | sample 811201 | NCBI WGS metagenome assembly MDSZ01 (sample SAMN05326647, study PRJNA326480) | marine metagenome | isolation source: seawater | place: Indian Ocean: North | collected 2010
GAATAATGAAGATGGTTCATTTTATGGTGGAACTGATTTATATGATTGTTCTGATTATTCAGATGTTTTGGATGGAAGACCGAAAGGAATGTGGATGGTTGATTGGTATAAAAAGATAAAGAAGAATGAAGGGAAAAAGAAACCTCAAGGTGGATTCAAGGAATGGTCAAAAAAACATTCCTAATACTCTTACTAATTCTCTTCAGTTGTAGTAATAACCCAACCGAACCTGATCCTTGTTCAGATTGTGATATCAATGTTTATTGTGAATTACCTCAAGATGAGAATGGTGTATATCTCTTACAATGGAATCAAAGTTTAGTCCAAACATATACAACAGTTTATGTTGAGACAAATTGTGGTTTACACACTAGAGTTTCTTGGGATACTAACTACCGATACAACATCGGTGGTCAGTATGTAAGATTAATAAACAATTCTTCAATGACAGATGAAAATGGAGATGGAAGAATAATCTTCGGAGTCTGGGAACCGTTTATTGGATACACAATCACTTGTTATGGTGGTTATGTTGATGAATGTGAAAATCACTATGTAGATAGTCTAAGAATAAAAATACTTGGTTGAGTTCTACCTCCCCTTCAACCAACTTTTATCTATTGTAGTATATTGTTTCAATTTTGAAACATCAGGTAGTTTAGAATCAAATTTCAATTTCAACTTATCAGATTTCTTTTTCGGAAATAGGTCAGGATTATTCTTCTTTTGTTTCTTTCTAATTCTATCAAGATACCTACCAATCTTCTCCAATCTTTCTATATCTTTTAAAGTTACAGATTTGATATTAAAAAGAGATTCGTGAACTATTTCATTTCTTCTCTTGGATAGACTTCTGATATCTAAAAAACCCTGTTTACCAATCACTAAACCCCAATCTCTTATACATCTCAACTTCTCTTCATTGGAAAATCTCATCTCAAAACCACGAGGTTTATGACCATTCTTTACCTGACATTGTGTTTCAAATAATCTCTTTAGTCTATCCTCGAAAAACGAATATAAAAGAACATAAGAATACGAATAGAACTTCAGTTGGTTTGACTTCTTTACCTCATCGAATAAATCTCTGTAGGTATCATAAGTTCTTTCTCTTTTACCATCTAATTTCATAGAAAGAATTTCTATATAGGAAAAATTATTCCCAAAATTTTTTTTTATTAGTCATATAAACACATACCAAAAAAATAGTCATAAAGGTGTAATCCTCCCCACGAAGGATATCATTAGTGTTATAAAAACAGACAACAAGATGAAGTTGACCAAACTACCTTTTTAGTATCAGTCTTATATTTTTTCTTTAGTCCTATAAACGAAAAATCCCAATGGGATAGATTGGGATTCTTCTGATACTAAGGTAAGAGTGGAGGTGTATATATAAAATCTTTACCTTTTTAATAAATAGTCTTTGAGATGGTTAAAGATTTCCTTTTTCTTATCACTCATTTTTTCTCTGATATGTATTTTACCACTTCCAACTTCATATCCACTTTCTACTTCTATATCATCAACCTTTGGTATGACTCCAATTTTTGTGTCTTTTACAATGTTGGAATACCTCAGGTATTGTTCTATAAGAATACAAATAGTTTCTTGATCTGTATCTCTTTCGTATTGGTCAGGATAATCCCACCATTCTTCTTCAATTCCTTCTGATATCCATTTTGGTCTATCATAGTATAAATGTCTATCATCATACTTTCTAACTTCACTCCAACCATCTATGATTTCCTCCATAAGTTCAAGAAAATCTTCATCACTGGTTAATGGTTCACCTTTACCCTTCAACCTTTCATTCTGATTTTCCATTCTTCTTTCTCCTATGATATCTATCAAATTCTTTATCAGTTTCTAGTTTATCATTATCAGATTTTGTAAGATGGTTTTCGTAATCATCACCAAAAAAATCAGGATCAATTGTTCTACCTTGACTCTTCTTTACTTTTGGAACTAACTCTTTAAGTCTCTTTTTCAATTCAAGGATACTTCTTTCAATATCAACTACATCCTCAATTATATCCATCACATTAATATCAGGTTTTTTTTCATTCTGTTCTTTGAACAGTCTTTTCAATTTTATCATTATTTCATCCTATCCAACCCTAACATTTTCTTCCAACTATTCTTATCTAGTTTCATTTCTTTTAGGGTTTTCTGAATCTCTTTCATCTTGAGTTCAGATATCTTATCTACCTCTTCATTGATCCTATTCTTATACTCTTTCTTAGTATTAGAATCTTTGATAACCTTAGTATCTAACCAATCGTATTCTTCTTTTAACAGACTTTTCTTAAAGTGATACTTAAACTCTTTTAGATTCCTTTCTAAGTCTTCAGAAGAGGTTCTTCCAAATGTATACCAAAGGAAACTCTCAGTAACTTTTTCAGGTATTATATCATTTACTATATCTTCCATATCTATCATCCGTATATACTGTTTTAAACAACTTTGTATTTCTTATCAAACCAATCTTGAACTTTGGTTGGACTAAAGTAAAGTTTCTTACCTCTTTTGTAATGTGGTAATCCTTCATTCATCATTCTTTTTAGAGTTGAATATGATACATCCAATTCTTCTAGTATTGATTCCATTGTTATGAAACTAAAGTTCTTATCTTTTACACCGTTGAATACAGTTGTTAAATCCATTAACTATCTCCTAATAATAACATCTAAGTTATTTTGTTATTTTCTTATTCATCGGGTGAGGGATACAGAAATATCCCCTACCCTAAGAATGTGTCACCACATTCCCACTTAAACTTTTACGAACTTCGTAGAGTCTGTTCGTTTCAACCTTCATTCAAAGGATTTGGATGGAAACCACCTCGGTTCATCGAACCACGATTCATTTGAATCATTTTCAGGACATCCATTTTTACGATACACCCTCAGGATTGGGTTTCTTTTAAGTTCACTTCTGAACCTTCCCCAACAATCCCCACTCTGACTTATATCTTTTAAAAAAGTCATTTGTATCCAAGTTAGATACCATACTCATTACACATAAGGAGGAAAAAACCTAATCCTAACTTATCCCAAGTCGTATTCATACTAATCCTCTTTGACCTTTTACTAAAAACCCAAAGGTGAGTGTAATAAGGATCACCATCTCTGATAATCGGGACTCATTTTGTATTTTCTTATTCATCGGTATGAGTCCATACATAGATAAATAGTTGGTCGTGAATGATTCCGATTGGTTTTTTTTGATCTTTCTACAAAAAATGGTTGATAGAAAGATGAAGAAGGGATTTTTATTACTTTGACACTTATATGGTCTGTTATCTGTGGTAGAAAGTGTCAAAAACATATTTGACACCTATCTGGAGGGTAATAACAGTATAAATAATTACTGTTTTTTGGTTGGTCTATCATTTTCATCATTGGAGTCTTTGATAGGTTTGATACTTTTATCTATTTCTGTATGATAATAATATTCAATATCATCATCCATTCTCAGGTCGGAAAAAAAGTATCCATCCCTTGATCCAAAAGATTCCATTATACGAGATTTAAAGAACCTCCAAAAATGACTCGGACTTCTGAATTCTTTCATCTTCTTAACCCCAAAAAGGATTAACTTTTTTTCTTACTTCTTCAATAGAATAGTCTTTCCCGTATTTAGATTCCTTATATTCATCTGTCAACCAAATCCCATCAACCCCTTCTAATTCACACCAATATTCACCAAGATGAGTGGAATGGGGAGTGTATAGTTTATACATATCATTAAAGGTTTTTACAACATTAGGTAACCAATATCTATCATTTATATAATCATAAATCCGAATACCATTTTTTGATTGTATATATACAAGTGGTTCAACCTTCTGAAAATACCTCATATCAAGACTGATACAATCGGTTTGTCGTTCTTTATACAACCATCGTAGAACAAGAGGATACTTCAAACTACCACAACGAGTTATTTTAACTACTCTTCCATCAGTAGGTTTATTTTGAAAGAAATATCCACCCTCTTCTTTGAACTTCATTTTACTCAAGTTGACTTTATTTATTTTGACAGTTCCCAATGGTCTTCTATGTTGTCTATGTATCATACTTTCATACTCCTAAATCCTTTCTTTATGTTTTCATTGTCCCAAAGATTTCTTTTATCATATACCTCCACATACTTTTCGACAGAACATTCTTCGTAATATGAATTGATATAATCCCAAAACTTTTCTTGTGAAAAAGATTGATTCTCATCTTCCATCATATCTTTGAGTGTTTGGTGTTGATCAATGGTTTTATCAATCAATTCAAATAGTTTGTCTGACATCCGTTCTTTACCAAAAATGAACAAAGATACATCTTTCCAATATTTGTGGGATTCTTCCATAAACCAACCAACAAATAAATTGTAAGTGTGTTTATGATTTTTAAAGATGTTGTGATAATAATTCTCATCCATAACAAACCTTTCAAGATCAACATCTAAAGATTGAAATTCTTCTAGGTTAAAAAATTCAAGAAAAAGGTGTTCGTTGATAAGATTACACCATCCCCATATCTTTTTTTGAACTCTATCTACTTTATCGTCCCCCAGACTATTTTTTTTCAAAGTGTCTACCTTGTTTCTGATGACAACATTTCCTAAATGTCCTCCAAATTCAAATACCACTTTATTCTTCATTTGTTGACTCCTATTTTGTTTTATTCTTTTTTTTGTATTTCTTTTGGTATTCTAGATTTTTCTTTCTGTATACCTCATCATTATTGTATCTATCCTTGTAGTATTGATTTTGATAAATCCTCTGTCTTTCTTTCCGTTTTCGTGTTTTTATTTTTAGACAATTATCACAATACTTTTTATAAGGAGTATCTTTTCGTTTTCCTATCTCACATCCACAATCACTACAATTTTTGATTTCTTCCTGATATCTTTTATCTGTGTTTTCCTTACTGTGATATTCACATCTCTGTTTCATATATACTCTTTCCTCCTTACACCCATCTTTACCACATATCAGGTATTTCCTTTGTTCTATTCTTCTAAGTTCATTTCGTCTTTTAGTTTTTATCACTTTACAAGAATCACAATAGGAAATACCTTTACCAACCTTTGTTATTCCACACTCTTTACAGATTCTATGTTTGGAACAATAGATTTGAGTTTTACCAACTTTTATTCCACAGGTTTTACAAGTGTGTTTGAGTTTTATCATCAAGAATATTTTGACCATTTCTGAAGGTTTGATGTTTTCAAATCCTCAAACCTTTTAACCTTGTCTAATTCAGTTCCTATCCAATCGTGTTCTATGTAATCTTCCTCTGTCCAACCCTCTTTTTCCATTTCTAAATCATTGACAGTTTCCCTTGATGATATTTCACATTGTTGAAACATAGTTGGGATGATGACATCAAAAAAGTGAGTCTCAAACTTCTCTATAATTTCAGGTGTTAGTTCCTTGTAAGGATTTTCTTCCATCCAAGATTCAACACCATCTGTAATAACAGAACTATTTTCCTCAGGTAGTATCTGAAATTCTAACATCTTAGACCAAACCTTTGGATGAATCGTAAAATCCAACATTTGAAATACTTCAGAATAATTAAATAATACATAATCGTGTGGATAATCACCTAAGAGTCCTGTCTCAAACAAAAGGGGAACTTTGAAATATCCCTTTTTATTATTCTCATCAATGAGGTTCTGTAAATACTCTTTTTGTTCATTAGTCATATCAACTCTATCCTTCTTTCTGATTTACATCTTCATCAACATCAAAATATTGGTTGAAAGTCTCTAAACTATTATTGAATGGGTTTTTGTCTTTGTTAAACCAACTAACATCATTACATATAGACCTTAATTCCTTGAGAACCCTATTTTGTAATGAGTCGTATTCATTGGAATCTTTATCCCAAGTAATTACACCCATTTCATCTATCACATCACAAAACTTTCTCATTATTCCTAAATCGGTGTTTCTTAATGTGACCTTTATTGGTTTTTGTATTACTTTAGTATTTACTTTTGACATAATTGTCTCCTATTTCTGTTTGGTGAATATTTCCCATTCATTTTTATCCATATCTATTACTGATAATTCATAATGGTTTTTATGTAACTCTTTTTCTTCCCAAGATATATTATTTTCTTTTATTCCTTTGATGAAATCCATCACCCATTCGTGTTTTTTAAATCCTAACCAATTGTTTATTGAAGGAATTGGTATTTCTACTTTGGATTGAATTGTATATGACATTTCATTTAGTAGTTTGTTTTTCATTTCTTCATCTAAATAATCATTTGAGAAATCTCGTAGACAGATAAAAATCCTATCCAATACATTTACTATTGATTCATCACCTTTGAGATGGATAACATCTTCAAGTTTGGTTTCTTTCATCTTTTTACTTTCTGACATATTTGTCTCCTATTCTTGTAAGGTTATTATTAAAAACTTTGGGGTTTTTCTCTTCGTAAAAGTGGAAGTAATCTGTAAATAACTTCCAAATTGAAAGTTCTGGTAGGGGATGAAAATCAAATCAAAACCATCCCCCACCTCCGTGGTCGTATTACGACATAACCATTAACTAATTACTCTTCATTCGGTTGTAGTAAATCCGAAGGAACGAAAATCTGTTTTCCATCTTCGTCTAACCATATATCATCATTAATTGTTGATTCATCTATGTTTGGAAATGATTCTTTTATGAACATCATAAAATCATCTTCTAAACAACATAGTAGTTCGTTTTCATCTACGAATCCTTTTCCTCCACTATCCACAAACCTATCCCATAGATTCTTTAGTATATCACTCTGTGGTTCAGAAAAACTATGTAGACTATTCAAGTCTAATTCTCGGTTGTAGTTAACTCTTATGTATTTCATTTTTTACTCCTATTCATTGATTAATTAATTATTTTGGATTGAGGTGGGGGGAAGAAATCTGAAAAAACCCCACCTCTTTCCTGTTCATCCCATATTCCCAACTAAAGACAACGATTCGTCAAAGTTTTCCCATTCTTCTGTCAATTCATTATATTTCTTTCCGAGACTTGTTTCTGTATTCCATACACTCATTCCTAACCACATTTTCCTTATAAACCATTTTTCGTTTAGGTGTTTTAGTTGTTCTCTTGGGAGAGATTCTAATAGATGACTTTTCACCATCTCTATACTTCTCATAACATCTTCGTGAATCAGACTTTCTTTTATCTTTTTGTCACCAACCATAAATTCATATACCGAATCATATTCACCATCTATTTCAGTAATCTTTAGTTCACAGTCCTTTAATTTCTCCTTAGTAACAATCACTTCGTTGTAGGTGTAACCACCATCATTTGAATTATAATTGTTTAAGACAAAAAGGATATCTTTTTTAGGGATTTGAGTTTCAACTAGATAAGATGACTTTTTCTTTAAGTCCTTAACCAACCCTCTACTACGAATCCAAGTGATTCCTGTAAGTTTGTCTGTTGTCCAACTCCAACCCAAAGGATGATTCTTATCAGAAACACTTCTATATATCGTAACCAATTCATCTTCTTTAATATTTCCCATCCAAGAAATATCTTTTTCAGGTGTATATATCTCACCATTCTGTATCCTATCTTGGACTAAAGAACCTGATGGGTTTTGTTCAGTATGGTGTTGGTAAAGATTATCTTGGTAGGAAAAAAGATTTACTACAGAACCACGAAGTATTTTACCTCTCTTACCTCCATAAAACTTTTTCAGTAATAGGTTTTCTTTGAACCAAGAATGGATTAAAGTATTTCTATCCTTATCAAAAGGGATATCAAACTGTTCTCCATTCATCACCCCATTATCTTTCATTCTAAACTGACTTAAACACTCGTTATCATTTTGGATGAATTGAAGGAGTTTTTCTAAACATCCCTTTTCAATCTCAATCCTATTATTTGGATGTCCGAGACAGGTATATATTCGTTTAACGATTCCACCAAATATTGGTTTAGTAATACATTGAAGAATTAATTCTTTTTCTTCCCATAACCACTCCAACAATCCATAAGTAAAATCATCGTAACAACTCCATATATTTGTTTTTCCTATATCAATGGTTTGGGTTCTGAAATCTTTTCTACCTCCTACCTTTTTCAATTCATTGAGTTGATCTATTTGGTTTATAAGAGTTTTATGATGTTTCAATAATCCATCTAAAATCAGACCTCTTTTCTTTTTACTCATTTTTAGAATATTTGAAGGTTCAACATTTACATCAGTAACCATATTTTCATTCTCGTCCACTAATCCTTCCTCAATTAATTGACCTATTTGATCCATAGAGTCAGGTATCCTAAATACTACTGAGTCATCAATGAACTTTTTTGTTATCATCAACATCATATCTCTCATAGTTTTATTCCAACTGTCTCCATTAGTTGGGTATGTATCTACACTACCTTGTAATTTGTTATCATACTTACCAACAATCCTTTCTGAGTTATCCAACTTCAACTTCAAAACAGATTTATAGTTTTCACCCATAACCTCTTTTCCAACTTTAATCCATTTAGATAAGTTGATTTTTTTGTCATCGTTTTGTTTCATTACAAATGACTCTTTCAACTTCCTTTCCTTTCTTTTCATCCGAAGTTTTTTTCTTTTCAACTTCTCTTGATGTGAAAGTCCCTTACGAAGTGATTTTCTGTTCTTTTTTATTTTCCTCATTTGGTATCCTTTTTTTACTTTTGATTTTTCTTTATAAGTTCTTTAACTAATTCGTGTGTCTTCCAATCTCCATAGATTGTGATTACAACCACATCTCCTTTTATTGAAAATATGAGTTCATAATCCCAATTAAATCCTTGATTTCTACAATCCCTAAAAAGAAGTTGGTAGACTTCGTTTCCTCTTTTTGGTTGGAAGTATTTATTACCTAGATCATATCTTTTTAATTTTTTCAAATTGAACTCCTTTCCAACTTTTTCAGTTTATCATTGAGTTTATTTAACTCTCTTATAAACCCATCTCTTAAACTGTTTATCATATCCAACAACTCTTCATCTCTTTCACAACTTCTTACTTCTATTTCATCTATCATCTTTAAAACACTATCTGTGTATGTCTTTGTTTTCATTAGTTCACCTCTAATTAAGACAACATTTCTTAAATTTGATTCCACTCCCACAAGGACAAGAATCATTCCTTCCAACCTTTATTTTTGGTTCTATTCTTTTGATCGTTTCCATTATTTGTATTTCCTCCATTGTCTCATCTAAATCTTCCTTATTTAATCCTGATTCTGAAATAACCCTCAAAGAATCACCTCGGATAAAAGTTCCTTCATCTTCTATAGACACCTCATCTTCTAAAGAATCAATCCCTCTTCCTTTACCACCGTTTGTTAGTGGTATTTCTAAAGTGGGTTTACCACTCTTATCACGATCTAAATGAAATGTGAAATCACACATTTCTTCTTCCCTTTCAAAAAGATTAATTGGTGGTTTTGAACCATATTTTTCGTATAACTCTTCCATTATTTTTTTACCATTTACCTTTAACCAAATGTGTGTGGTCAAAAAGGTGAATTGATCTCTCTTCCGACTTACCTTTCCATCCTTCATAAATTCTTTATAGTTTGACTCAATCATTCCTACCAAAGTCCTAATCCCAATCCCTTCATAAACAAATAAATCCTTGAGATGTTTAGTCACATAATCAAAAGGTCTTGACCAATTAAAATTGGTTTCATAACGAAAGTCTAATCCCTTGTGATAGAACTGAATCTGAAAATCATTTTCCAAAAATTCTTCCAATGTCCAATGATGACTTTGTTGATATTTTTTTAGGATTTCCTTTCCCTTTTTAAGTTTTAAACCTTTCATATTTTTTCCCCTAATTGAAGTTTTTGGGGAGAGTCCCAAGAACAATAAAAACTCTCCCCTTCTGAGTAACTGACACAGTAATTATCAACACACACCACCCTTGTTCAACCAACAACATTTCTTAAACTTTAATCCACTCCCACAAGGACAAGGATCGTTTCTACCAATTCTATCTGTTTGTCTTACTTCAGGTCTTCTAGTAACCATCACACCATCATCACCCATAATATCCATTCCGTGTGTTAGGTATAGAGTCTGAAACTTTGTATAGTTTTCATCCGTCCACTTCTTTATCCCACATAGTCTTCTAAGTTTTTGATTATCCCATCTCCACCATTTTCCATTTACTCAGATGTATGGGTAATCAGGATTTTTTACATCATCACTATCCCATCCACTTTTCGTCAGTTCCCAAAGTGAGTTATAGTCAACTATTTCATCTTTATCTATATAACATACTTTCAATTCATCTAGTTTTTCGTCTCTGTAAGATTGATAACATTCAAGAAGATTATCTGACTTACCAACTCTGACCTCAATTTGTCCTTTTTCATTTTTCAATATTTTGTAACCATCGTTTTCCAACCTATCAATAGGAATAATTCCATCATCAGGATTTGGAGTAAAAAAATCAGGACTAGTCTTTATATCATATTTGTGTGTTTCGGTAACTGGTATTCCATATTTCGTTCTATTTTTCTTCGTATTCTTTATCTTTGGATTTCTACTCATTATCCTACCCCCATCTCTTGATCAATTAACTTTCCCATCACACCACACATCTCAAGATATTCTGTCATAGAATAGGTGATGTTTTTTAGTCGATTGTTTAATTGGAATCCAATATCTTGATTTCTAGTAGGGTTTGGAACTACTCTTAGGTATATCGTGAATCCACTAAAGTTGAAATCCTTAGAAGTCTTCAACACTTCCTCAAAGTTCTTAGTGTGAGTCAACACTTTAGGTAGGACACATCTTGTAAATATAGAGTTGAGTTCCTCTACAGATTTAAAATTAGATTTCTTACGGTATTTCTCATATTCTTCCATAAGATTGGTTTTTCTAACCCACATATCATAGAGTCCAAAAAGACATTCCTCGGTAGGTAATTCAGGTATGTTATCAAATCCTTCTAATTCAGTAAAAACATTGACACCGACCTTTTGATTAGTAATCTTATCATCAATAAGGAGGTAACACCCTATTGGATTTTTGAAATCCTTTTGAAGTATTTTTTTCCACTCTTCATAGGTTTGACCACTTTCCCCATTTGAATAATGGTAGAGATTTCCTGTTGGTTGAATCATTATTTCTCCTCCATATTAGTTTCTGAAATGACATACCCACAGAACTCACCCAGTGTTATGAAGTAGAACTCCCTTAACCATTGATTATCTAACCTTGACCATTTAGGATTTCCATCGGATAGGAAGTCGTTCACATCATCCCAAACTTTAAAATTGGACTCGTCTAAGAAATATCCTTCACAACTAAACTGATCTTGTCCATTCATATAATCAGTTAATTCTTTTTCATAAGTCACTAATGGACAAATCATAGGTGAATCACCATTTCCACCAAAACCAGTTTTAGTGATTTCATATATATCAGAAAAACTTGATATGTCACTTAACCTTATTCCATTGGTATCTCTGACATTTAATGTGTAATCCTCAATTGGATAATCATTCCTACCTTTGGAATTATCTATTTCCTTTGGGTGTGGAATAGTTAGATAATATTTTCTAAGGTTTTCACGAAACTCATCAACACTTTTCGGTGTTTTGATTCCATATGGATTTACTCTGGGATTTTTCATTTAAACTCCTTTTACTTTCACTTGTTTTCTTTTGTTGTCTTTCATTATCAATAAATATGAACTAGGTCTCTAAACATTCAGAATTATTGGAGGAGATCGGTGATATTTGACCTCCTCCATAATAATGAGGTTTTATCACCTACTTCTTGAGAACCAAGTTCCCCTTTTCGTCTCGGACGAAATCTTCAAAACTGAAGTCGTCCTTAGACTGTTTTGTGTTTTGTTTTTTTACCCATCGGGTTTTCCCACCGATAGAGGTAGTTGGTTCATAGGAATCACCATAGATTCCTAGTCTTAATTCACATCCTGTTTTATATATCATTGTTATGTCCCTTAGTTGTTGATTGATTTTTGTAGATACTGATACCTCACCCTATCTACTTTCATACTCTTTGGGTTGGTATTAAATGTTCTTTCAGAACTTCTCCTATGAGTCGTCACGATTGTTCCAAATCGTATGATTACCCATAGTTCATCCTCATCTCTACGATGAAACACTTCATCTTTTAGAATGACATTTCTGTCAAATTTGTGAACACAGATTCCTTCTTCACCTTTACTTGTTCTTTGAACATTCATTATGTGGAGAAGAATCTTTTTAATCTCTTCCTGAGATAATGGTAAACCCATTACCCTTTCCTTGAATTGTTCCATAAAGTGTGAACCTTTTCTAAACATTTATATACCCTTAACTTTTTTACTATTTACTTTGTGTCTGATACTTTTATTCTTTAAAAAAACCTTGTTACTGAATCGTTAGTTTTTCTCTTTTTTTTCACCCTCAAATTTACGGGTTTTATCAACCTCACTCAATTCATTGGTCTTCTTTTTGGTTGATAGTTTTGAATAAAAATCTTCATAGGTTTTTATCAACCAATTATCCACTTCACCTTTCTTATGTTGTTCCATAATCAGACCTTTGAAATACCTCATTATTTCAGGAACTTTTACTTCCCTTTCTTGTTTTGTTCCTTCCTCAATTTTATGAGTTGAACCCTTTACTATTTTATGAATGTGATTAAACATTTTTACTCCTTCACTAATTGTTTATTTTTTACTTATTTAACACCCTCAAACTTCGGTATATTATCAGACATTTACAATTTTACTATTGACTTTATGGTTGATAGTTTTGTAAATTTAAGATTGTCGTGGAATATCAACCTGATGAACTCCTTTCTTTCATTTTATCCAATTGAAAAGATTTCAATTCATCGTAATAATCCTTCCACTCATCTTTGTATTTTTTTAATCCTAACCTTATCTCATCAATGTCATCTCCATACCTTTTCCGAATGTTGTTCCAGAACTTTTTTCCAAATTCTTTTTCCATATTCTTATGGATTTCATTTGTTCGTTTTTCCGATAACATTACTCTGAGTCCTCTTTTATTAATGTCTCTATAAAACTATCCTTCTCATTCCTTAGATCATTACATAGGTAGGTGAATACTCCATCTCTTCCACCATAGAACTCACCTGACCAATTAGAAGGATCTTGGTCATAACCTTCATTATACACCCTTTCAATATTTGTGATAACCAACTTTATAAAATCAATTTTTGATATATTGGTTTCACCATCTACATCCCTATCTTCCAAATTCATATATAAACTATCAAAGACACCATAATTCATAGTTCCATCTAACAAATCCTCATATAGATCAGAAAATTCCATTTCAGAAAAACTAAAAGTCAGATTCGTATGTTCATCACTCCATTTATCTAACTTGGTAGTGACTTCATCTACATCTAAAAGATGGTTTTTTAGTATTTCTTTTAAATTATCTTCTGTTATTCCTTCTATATTGATACTCATTTATTACTCCTTGTAATTACCTATTTATTTTGTTTATTATTTCTTTATTTCTCATATACAAAATTACGAAAGTATCAACTTTATATCAATTTTACTCTTGACTTTGTAGTTGATATTTTTGTAAATTTCGGGTTGTCGGAAACTATCAAACATTCTAATTCGTTTCCCTTAAAATTTCTGAAAAAGAAACATCAATATCTTCATTCCTTCTTCTTATTGGTTTTAAATCATCGTGATTTGAAAAACATATTGAAATGGAAGAACCTTCTTTTTTAACCCCCACCTCGTTCTTGACTAGATTTGATTGTATTTTATGTTTGGTTCTTCTCAACTCCACTTTAAAAGAAACATCCTTCTGAGGTTTTTTGAAGTAATCACTTGAACAATATCCTTTCGGTAATGTTGTATTACTATTATATGTTCTCTTGATTTCTTTTTTCATTTTGTTCCCTTTATGAATTGTTTTTTATTCCCTCATTTATCATATACAAACTTACAAAGAATATCAAACTTTTAAAAACTATGACTTGTTTTTATGGTTGATACTTTTGTAAATTCTTGGGAATTCTATTCTATCAACCATAATGATTTGTTCAGATCATTTAGGTATGATTTATTTGTTTAGGTTCTGATTTGTTAATTACAATATAAAAGGTATTGATATGAAAACTGGTAGACCAAAGATTGATTGGAAGAATCTTCCCTACGAAGACTACCCTCTTGAAAACCTATTAGGTAAAAGAGGTAATATTGAAAAATGGATTAGAGGTCGTGAAGAAAAGAAAAAAGAGATTGATGTTGAGATTTCTAAACTTGAAAAACAGATACAGAAACTAACAAGGAAAAAAGAGACCGAACATCAGAAGAAGATTGATAATTGGAATCGTGAAATCAAATTGATTGATATAGTTGTTGAACAGAAGTCCAAAATGGAATTAGATAGTAGTAATAATAAAATCACATTAGTTAGAGAACCTGACAAGAAACAAATCAGAGGTTGTGTTACTCTTTACGGTAAAAAACATTGGTGTCATATTGGGAAGACTCATAGATATGGAAAGGTTCATACTGATACTCTTATTGGTAAAATGTCTGAACAACAATTGTGTGATGAATTCAGAAATAAACTAGGTAACAAGTTCAAAAAGTCTGGTAAGGGAAATCTATTTACTGAAAGGGAATTGAACAAAAGAAGAGGACAAGTTTTCCAACACCCTGTTACTAAACAAATAAAAAAGGTCACTACCAAAAGACTCAAAGAATTAGATGAGATTAAAAGGAAAAAGGAAGGACAGAAGAACAAAGGAGTTCCTGAACATCTAAGAAGGAAGAAGTAAAAAAATATCTATAGGTGAAAAATCTCCTCCGAAATATTTACGACCTCAGACACATTTTAAAAAGTAAATATTTTTTTGAACAACCGATTGAACCTGAATATTATATTATATGAAAAAAGTTATGAAAAAAGTATTGATAGGATTGGTAGTAATCGTAGGACTATTGTTATTCTTGGTATATAAGATATTTACCGAAGGAACTTGGTTCTATGGTGAATTTAACTAACTGAAATCCAATTCTTTTCCA
>MDSZ01132461.1_pt1 | contig 15051 bp, 8 predicted proteins | sample 811201 | NCBI WGS metagenome assembly MDSZ01 (sample SAMN05326647, study PRJNA326480) | marine metagenome | isolation source: seawater | place: Indian Ocean: North | collected 2010
ATCTATTGCCGGCATCAACATCAAGCGTTCTAACAACCTACCTTTCCAAGCCGGTACTGTAGCTGCTGTTGATGGTGAGAACAACACTTACAATGGAGCTTTCGCAAACCATGCTGGTCTCATCTACCAGAAGGATGCTGCTGGTGTAGTCGAAGCAATCGGCCCTAGCGTGCAAACAACTGGTGCAGACATCAAGACCATGTATCAAGGTGACTTGATCGTTGGTCGTATGGCAATGGGAGCAGGTACTCTTAATCCAGCTGCTGCAATTGAAATCGCTACCGCTTAAGGGAGGGGTTTAAATGGCAAAAGCAACAAGCCTTACAGGTGTAGCTGGTCTTACTAGTGAAACTTGGTACCCTATGCCTCCAGTAGAATGGGGACGTGCAGGTGGAGCTGTTGCTACTGTAACTGTTGGTACTGCCACTGGTGAAAATGGAACCGGTGGTGGTACTGATGGTGCTGTAGCTGATAAGGCTACCACTACTGACGGTGGTGGTTCAGGTCTCGTAGTAGACCTAACCATTGCTTCAAACGTATGCTCAGCTATTGCAGTAGATGCTGCTGCTGGTAGTGATGGTGATGGTTATCGCATTGGTGATGCTGTCACTATTGCTACTGGTGATTCAGGCACTACTACTGCTGTAGTGGGTTACGTAGCAACACTAGAATATGAGAACTAAATTATGGCGAACACTGCAACAGCTAGACAGTCTAATACTGATGCTACTGTCCAAGAACCAGGTGGATACTCCGGCTCTACAAAGGGTATCTCCGGTGGTAATACCGCTATCCGCAAGTCGGTAGCTTACACACAAGGTGGGACATATTCACAGTCTTCTGTTTATTCAGAAACCACAGGCCTACCATTTGCTTATAGCGGGGTAGAATGTGATTCACCAGCTCAAGATAGGAGCTAAACACACGGGGACCTTCGGGTCCCTTTTTTTTATTTACACTTATTTACTATGCCTTTTCCTACCACTAACGCTACAGAAGAATTACCAGCAGTCAATCAAATCCTGGCGTCAGTTGGTCAGGCACCTGTCACCACTCTCGACCAGACCAACCCGGACGTTGCGATCGCTTACGATACTTTAATTCAAGTATCCCGAGATGTGCAGGCTGAAGGCTGGAGCTTTAATACAGAATACAAAGTAGAGGTAACTCCAGACTCAAGCAATCAAATATCTTATTCTACCAATGTATTACAGATGAACCTTTCCGATGGTGAAGGTTATGGTTCAAAGGCTGCTATTAGAAAGAATGGTAAACTATATGATCGTGTAAAACATACAGACATCTGGACAGATGACATTGTTAAACTTGACATTGTTTATTTCTATGATTGGGTAGATTTACCTATACCTATTCAAGATTATATTACTGCAAGAGCTGCTACTATTGTATCAACTAGGATAGTAGGAGACCCAGCACAGCATAAGTTTTTAGCAGGCAGAGAAGGTCTTGCTAGAGCAAATGCTATGGAGTATGAATGTAATCAAGGTAACTTTACTTACTTCGGACACCCTAAAGGAAACAATAACTACGTCAGCTATCAACCTTACAAAGCTTTACAACGCTAATGGCAAGTGTAACTCAAAGAATACCTCATTATTTAGGTGGAGTATCTAAACAATCAGACATTAAGAAATTCCCAGGTCAAGTAAGGGAGTGTATTAATGCTTATCCTGAACCAACCTTTGGTCTTATTAAGAGGCCTGGGTTTGAGTTCTTACATAGTTTAGATCAAACAACAGGCGGTACAGATTTTTCTGGTACTGCTTTAGATAACGCAAAATGGTTTTATATCAATAGAGATGATGATGAAACCTATATAGGATGTGTGATAAGTGAAGCTATACATATATGGAATGGTAAAGTTAATGAAAGTGGAGAGTATGTAAAGGCTACTATTACTTACACAGATACTACCTTTACTGTAACAGATAGTGGAGCTGCTAATTCTGGTAACAATGGTACTTACGAGGATGTAAGTGTTACAGGTGGTAGTGGTTCTGGTATGAAAGTAACTGCAACAGTCAGTGGAGGTGAAGTTACTGTACTAGCTGCTACTACAGAAGGTACTGGATATAAGATTGGCGATACTATTACTATAGCTAAAGGTGATGTTGGGAATACACTTAGAGACCCGACAGCTGAAATTACTGCGATATCTTCTAAAGCTTATCTAGACACAACACGTGATAATTATGATGTATTAACTGTACAGGATACTACATACATTACTAACAAAACAAAGGTAGCTACTGTTAAACCAGCACCAACTACAAATTCTCTAAGTAAGAAAGGTACAATACGAATTAGAGGTGTAGATTATAGTTCTGAATTCAGTGTCACTATTACAGAAACTGGAGGCAGTGATCAAACCTATACCTTTACTACACGAGATGTAGATAATTTCACTGGTGAGTCAGATCCAGGTAGTGTGAAGTTAAGTACAGATGTTATATTAGATTCATTAGAAACTGGTATCAATGCATTATCACTTGATAGTAGTTTTACTGTAACTAAATTGAAAGCCACTCTTGAATTATCTTCAGATAAAGCATTTACAATGACATGTAAAGGTGGTCCAGGTAATGAACTACTCACTTGTTTCCAAGACCAAGTAGAAGATTTATCTAAACTACCTGAAGAGAGTGTGGATGGTAGGCATGTTAAAATCATTAATACTAAATCTGATCAAGATACATACTATGCTAAGTTTGTTGCTGAATCTGGATCATCTGGATCAGGACATTGGGAAGAGACAGTAGCACAAGATGTTTCAAAAGGTTTTCATGCTAACACTATGCCGCATGAACTATTCAATGATGATACAAATGTGTTCACATTTAAACCTATAACATGGTCAGAACGTTTAGTAGGTGATGATGAAACTAATGAACATCCAAGCTTTAAAGATAACACTATCCAACAAGTATTCTTTCATAACAATAGGTTAGGATTCTTAACAAGTGATAATGTGTCTATGAGTCAATCTGGACAATTTAAAAACTTTTACCATGAATCAGCTAGAGCACTTACTGCTGCTGATCCTGTAGATTTAAACTGTTCAGCTGTTAGACCTGCTGTATTACACGGTGTACTACCTACTACACAGGGTTTAATCCTATTTAGTGAGAAGTCACAGTATATTATGTACTCAGATAATGGTGTACTCACACCACGTACTACTGTTATACGTGGTATCTCTAACTATGAAATTGACAACAAAATAGCACCAGTAGATAACGGTACTACATTAGCATTCTTAAGTAAAACTCCTGGCTATTCTAGAGTCTTTAGTATGGAGACACAGGGGCAAGAGAATAACCCTAACATCTTAGACATTGCTAAAACAGTAGCGGAATATATACCAGATACTATAACTAGTCTGGTTGCTAGTCCACAGAATGACCTCATTGCATTATATGGTGAGTCTATGTCTGATGTATATTTCTATAGAACCTACCATGATGGTAAAGAACTTGTACTACAATCTTGGTTTAAATGGACACTCCCTGGTAATGTATTACATATCAATGTAGATAATGACTCAATGTGGGCTGTTATTAAATATGTAGATGCATCAAGTAGTAACAATAGATACCATTTAATTAAAACAAGTCTAACTCAAACACCAGAGAATCCTATCCTTACTACTAATGATGGTCATAGTATCAACCCATATATGGACATGTATGCTACAGCATCTTCTGTAACTTATGATACAGCTGGTGACTTCTCTAAATGTTATCTACCTTATGGTGATATAGCTAATGCAACACCTGTCATCATTTTAAAAGGTGATGCATCAGCAGGTGAAGTAGCTGGATTTACTTTAAGCCCAGACTCAGCTAAGGAAGCCGCTTGGGAAGCAAGCACTGCTTACGCCGTAGGTGATATTGTAAGTAATGATGGTGATAAAGTTTATACTTGTGATACAGCTGGTACTTCAGCAGGTTCAGGTGGACCTACTGGTACAGGGGATGATATTACTGATGGCGGTGCTAGGTGGGATTACACAAGAACTGGTAGTGCTTACTTCAAAGTACCTGAGAAAGACTGGACAGCGACTGGTGAGAACGTAGCTTCTAAAGTAGTTGTAGGTTATAAGTATGCTTATGATATTACACTACCTAAAACATACTATCAGATTGATGAAAATACATATGATTATACATCAATTCTAACCATTGCACGTATGAAGTTCGCTGTAGGATTGTCTAGTGTTGTTGGTTTTAAAGTGAAGCGTAGAGGTAGAAACACACCATATCAAGAATGGACAGGTGATGGTTCAGAAACAAATTTTACTTTCAACTTTGACTATACAGATGTAAATGATCTTAAAGTAAAAGTGAATGGTGTAGAAACTACAGCATATACTATTACAGATAAGACTCTTACCATGACATCTGCACCAGCTGATGGACATAATATTATACTATATACCGATACATGGTATGACATTCAAACAGTAAAAGATGCAAATGAGTACCTAGCAGATGACGTACCATTAGCAGAGCAATCACTATTTACATTACCAATACATGATAAAACAGATAATTTTTCAGTTAGAGTCTTTAGTGACTCACCATTTCCAATCTCTCTTACGTCAATGATGTGGGAAGGAAATTATTCACCACGTTATTATAGGAGGACTTAGATATGGCTGCATGGATAGCACCGGCAATAATTGGTACTGCACAAGCCGGGATGAGCGTTTTTGGAGCAAGTCAGAAGCGTGGAGCTGCACAAAAAGCAGGACGTGATGCCAACCAAGCTAGGGTAGAAGCTGGTAAAAAAGCAGTAAGATTATCTTGGGATAACATTGCCGCAAATTATAAAGAAGCAATAGATAGCTTAGAAATATTACAGAGAAATACTAGTAGACAGCTCGATTTAGCTGACATGGAGTCTGTCAGAAATTGGGCGATGTCGGAAGAGTTAAGATTTGATGATTATAGAAGAGACGTAGCTCTTTATAATCAATCAGTTGAGGACTACCATACTAACCTGAACTTCAATGACATCTCCGCCAATATGGCGTATGAAGAAGAAAAGCTCTTTATGGAGGACTTCTTTACTCAAAGAGAGTTTGAAAAGAAAGATGAGATATTAGAGCATGAGAAACTCTTACAGCAAGATATAACATCACGTCTTTCCTTACGGAGACAACAAGAAGCTTTCAGATCTAAAGCAGCTTTTGAAGATCAAAAAGATATTATCCAAGGATTAACAGTAGCAGGTCAAATAAGATCAACAGGAGCAGTTGGTCGATCTGCTAGAAAAGCAGTGCAAGTTGCTGCAATGGATCTTGGAACTAGACAAGCTATGAGGATGGACGCCTTAATGAATAGTGAGTCTATGTATTATAATGAGATGAAGAAGTTACATCTTACCAGAGAATTTGCTAAGAAGACACGTAACTTAAATATAGATAAACGTGCTGCTTCATTGAAGAGTATGTTGAAAGCTTCTACGTTACGGAAGGATAAGATTGCTGCTAATAAATATAGTGCTGATCTACAAGCTAAACGTGGATTAATGTCTGAACCTGTACTAGGTAGAATGACGCCAATCCCATTTGAAGCATTCAGACCAGAATTCCAAAAGCCAAGAAAACCAGATAAAGAGAAATTCTATGAGGATCACATGCCACATCTAGAAGATGAGAATAAGATCTATGGAGACCGTGGAGCAGGAGCACCAGGTAATGCATGGATGGATGCTGCTAATATTGTACTAGGTGGAGTAGGTGGTGCAGTACAAGGCGGTGCCTTTAGTGGCGGCGGCGGTGGTGGCGGCTATAGTAGTTTTGATGGTATGGGAGGCCAAAATCCATTTTAAACCATGGCACAATTTAAACCAGCATCACGTCCGGGGAGCTATCAACCATTGGTAGCCCCTGTTGACAGAACAAGTAGTCTTGCTAGAAAACAGCAAAAAGAGAGAGACGCACAAGTACTACATAATAAGCAATTAGCAGATACACATAGAGCATTTAGACAAAGCGTTGTCCAAGGTCATGGTGTAGAATCAACAGCGAGAGAGAATGCACTTAAATTTGATAGATACTTCCGTGATGTAAACACGAAGTTTGAACTGCAAGCCATTGAGGCTGCTCAGCAAAGTGCACTTAGAAATGCAGAACAGAAGCAACAACAAGTTAATACTGAAACTGATCAACTTGTAAGCCTTGTTCAAAATACCCTTCAAACAGGGCATAATATTTATAAACAAAGGGAGGCGGCAATAGTTAAAAGCCAACAGGCTGCTATAGATAATACCATATTAACCATGGGTACTTCTATACAGCAAGCTGGTGAAATACGTGGTATTGAGGCGGCAGCACTTGCCGATGAAAATACTAATGATGCAACCATCAGAAAATATTTAGATCTAGGTTATACTAGAGATCAACTTAGATCTATTATTGGTGCTAGGCAGTCTGTCTATGATTTAAGTTTGTTAAATCAAACTAGAAGAGCAGTTGCGAACTCACAGTATTATATGTTTGATGATGCTGTACATATTAAAGGATTTCCTGAAAATACAACAGCTGAATCTCTACGTCGTGATGGTAATATGGCTGGTGTTGCCCAAGCACACAGACAATACATTCAATCACTAGGTAGGCAGTATCAAGCAGCAACTGGTAAAACATTGCCTTGGGCTGCTGTACAAAAACAATTCGATCAGTCCCTTTCTGCTGTACTAGCTTCAACTAATCGCATCAGGAAAGCACAAGCTGATGCAAGATATAAACATGAAGAGTATAACCATCTTAGTAATGTTGTCTTATCTGAAGGCATCCAAGGATGGAAGAATCGTATCGATAAGAACCCAGAATTAATATATCAAGATTTAGAAAACTTTAAATACTTAGCAACTGTAACAGGTTCTGGTGTTGACCGTGAGTTTATTACAAAAGCAAAAGAGTTAATAAACCCACATAGTAAAGAAAAATACGGTGTACAGTATAGATCACAATTTGATGCAATTACTGATGCACTAGATAAAGAAGACAGATCATACCTGCAAAGAGCTGGTACTGAGGAAAAACTACTAACGCAGTCCTTTGTGAGCCGGATCTCACAATCAATTCAGGAAGGTCAAACAATTACACCAGCAGGTGGGGAGGCAATTTTACAGGAATATTACGACAGCGGTGGTACTGGATCAGGAGCTGCTGCGATAGAAAAAGCACTTAATGCTGCTATGCCAGATGAGGAAGCAACAAATGAAGCAGCTAATGCAGAGTGGCTTAATATTAGAGAGAACAATCAATTCATGGTTGGTTGGACAGAAGGAGACGTAAGACAACTGGCTCGTACTAATGGAGCATCTTCAAAATGGGTAGAGACGAAAATAAATGAAATGTATAAATTTCAAGGTAGAGACCCATTCCTTAAAGATGCAGAAACACATATTGAAGATGCACTATCAAGAAGATTAGGTATCCATACTAAAGATAAACGTGCACACTCCACTTTAGGAGCAGCCAAGAGATATGCTCTTGAGAAGTATAAAGCTGATCGTGCAAGACTTGGTATAGATGGACATGACGAAGCTTTAGCACTATTTGACAAAGCTTTTGGTTCTGATAAAGACGCATTTGATGAGAACGGTAGATATTCTATAGCTAACACAGCTAAAGATCCTAATACTAAAGGTTTTATAAAATTCCAATCAGATGCAGCAGGTGTAGAGGGGTTAGCAGTAGACTACGAGGAGCTTCGTTCGAGGATAGATCAAGCTTCAAATAACAGTACTATTGTAGGTGTTAGACTTGACGCTATAAAAACGGGAAAGGTTGATACCTCTGACATCATAACAAGTGATAAACTAAAAACCATGATTGAAAACTGGGGAGATCTTAGTATCGAACCAGATGTTGAAACTTATCAGGCAGTGGAAATACTGAAAGATGCCGTTGGTGGTGGGAAACGAATGGGAACTATGGACTTATTAATGGCAGTAGCTAATGCCCGTGGAATAGAGATTAAAGAACAAAAAGCACAAACACCAGTAGCAGATCAAATAATAGAGGATCTACGGGAGAGATATGGTGGTCGTGCTACCCGAGAGATTCTATATGACACTGGTGCATCTAGTAACTTATTGAAAGAAGTGTCAATAGGTGAAGGTGGTTATGATTCTACTAATAATGGAACAGCTGGTATACCTAGCATACATAAAACACCAAGTAAAATGACCTTGGGTCAGATACAAAGTGCAATGGATAATGGGACTTTATTTGCTGTTGGTCGTTTCCAAACTACTTCAAATGGTGGCTGGCCTGGGTTTAAAAGTTGGCTTAATGGACAAGGTTATGGGGATGATACAGAATTCGCACCTGAAATACAAGATTTATACTGGAACTATACTTTAGAGGTTAAACGGCCTATAGTAGGTCAGTATGTAAATGGTAATCCCAACATTAGTACTGAACAAGCCAATCTTGAATTAGCTGCAGAATTTGCATCTATAGGTGTACCTTATGCTATGAAGGCAGGATCTTATGGTGGAGGTTGGCCTAGAAGGGATATACAAGCTGGTGAAAGTCTTTATGTTGGAGTAGGTGGTAACGCAGCAAGGGGAAACTCACATTTAAGAATCCAGAGATCCTTACAACTTGCTCAAATAAAGCAAAGTAAAGGAGCACCAACAGTCGTACCAACAACGGTAGCACCAAACACAGGTACTGGTAGAGATGGCACATTTGGTGCTGGAACAACTGGTCAAGGTAGGAAAGGTGATGGTCCTCCAAAACCTAAACCAACACACATCACTAAAAAAGAAGAGGATGAAATTATACTCTTAGAGGAACTAGGTAATATTGAGGGTGAACCTTGGGTTAGTGTTCAAATTGGAAATAAAATAACCAATATGACAAAACGTGAGTATTTAGCACAAGGAGGTAAGCTATAATGCCTGACTATTATGACATGGAGTACGTTCCTGATTTAGAACGTATAGAAAGAGAGGAAGAAACACAGGAACTAATAGAGGCAGCACAGGCGGAAAAACAAGCTGAACTACAATCACCTGAAACTGAATCAACACCTGAACCTGAACAAGATGAAGGGCCAAAGGATATCTACGGAAACCCTTGGCCACCAGATCTTGACAAACAACGGGCGGAAAGTCAACAGATTGCAGAAGAGGTTGTAACAGGTGTTGGTGATACCTTCTTAGGTGTAGGAGAGATGCTAGAGAAAGCAGTTCTACATGGTCAAGAAGGTCCAATTTCTGCACTAAAGAATAAGTACGAAGAAACATTCCCAACTTCTACACCTTTACGTAAGTTTGCAGGTCTAGTTTTACCTATGTTATGGGGAGGTGGTTTAGTACAAGGAGGCCTGAAAGGGTCTTCTGTGGTACAACAACTACCTAGATGGAAACAGATTGCAGCTAGTACAGCAGCAGAGATTGGTGTAGAGGCTACAGTCTTAGCAGGTTCAACATCTGCTACAGACGATAACATGATCAAGATGTTTAATGATACTTTTGGTACAAATCTAATTGGTGCTACCTCAGATGAGTACCATCCTTCATTTAATTATGCATTAAATGTCTTAGAAGGTGCTACGATAACAACTGGTGTAGCTGCTTTAGAAGTATTTGCTTTCCTTAGGTCACTTAAATTAGGTAAACCTAGTGTAGAAGTTGTAGCTAACACACCAGAAGCAGCTGAAGTTATAGCTAAGAATGCTGATGTGGACATACCAATGTTCTGGAGAGACTCTGATGCTAATCCATATGACATCTATGAAGGTAAGAGAACTGCTGCTTTAAATGAGGAAACTGCTGTTAGATCGGTTAAACCTGAAGGTGAGAACATAGCAGACCTACCTTACACACGTGATATCGATGGTGTGCAAAGGCCTGTACAGAACCTAAATGTAGATAAAGTAGGTGCTGTAGTAGATAATGCACGTATTAAATTTGACCCTACAGTAGGAGCAGGTGTACGTAGAGCAGTAGTATCTAATGGGGAAATGAGAGCTATTGTTAATTCAACACCTGAAGAACATAGTGACATCTTAGGTGAAGTCGCTGCACAGATGTTCCCTGATATTGATGTTGTTGTTGGTGATATGAGGATATCACAAGCACAGCTAAGGCTTGAAGTAGATAATACAGTATTAGCAGCATTCAACAGTGATCCTGCAGAATTTGCAGATAACGTTAATGCTATGAAGAGTATGTTGTTAGGAACAGAGAAATTCTTAACTCCTGAACAATTCCTAGTATTAGGTGAAGCATTTCATAAAACATTTGACTTAGCGTTAAGTCCTGATAAACTACGAGCATCTGGTATGATTGCTCAGCAAGCTGCTGACAACATCTCCACAGCCTCTGTAGCAGCTGCTTTAGTGGATGAGGTTACAGATGTCACCCCACAGTTAGTAAACGTCTTTGAGAACCTTAGACTGCTGTCTGGTGAAGTTGAACGTCATAAGTTTGCTAAGCAGTTTGGTCTAGAACGGATCAAAACACTTAAGATGGTAAGAGATCCTAAGACTGCGCAAGAAGCAACGGAGAGATTAATCCAACTTAACAAAGAATATAGTGAAGGTGTAGGTAAAGCTATTAATGAAGGTAGGGCTATCACTGATAACCTACGTGAAATTGCAGAAGCTAACCCAAGATATCTTAAACCATTCCGTGATCTATTCTTAGAAGCAGGTAATGATGTAAATAACCTACATACTATGAATAGTTGGTTACGGAATAAATTAGGAGTATTAAATAAAGCTATTATTGATGGTAAATCTGAAGTACCTAGTTTAATTGTACAAGGTATGAGATCTGCTTCGTATAATAGTGTACTACTTGGTGGGTCATTACCTAGATCAGTTATGGGTAATGCCATCCTAACTGCAGCTAAACCAATATCTGCTTTATTAGGTGCTGGTAGAGGTGCTATTTTAAATAATGGTAAGGATATTGCAGACTTAAGGAGATCAGTAGCTGTCTATAGTGGGGTTACGGAGAACTTCTATCGTGGTCTCGATTTAATGAGGAAACGGTGGAAGCATATTAATGAGAACCCATTACTAGCACAGAAAGGTGGTAGGGCTGACTTAAAGACAGCACGATCAGAAGACCTAGATAAAATTAATGACTTTAAAGAAGCTTGGTTAGCAGAAGGTAAACTAGTTGATGGCCGTGTTGCAGCTGCTAATACCGCTTTACTATTAGGATGGTATAACGATAATAAGATAGTACGAAGTGGTGTTAATGCATTACATGCTATTGATGGTTTCTTCAGTGCATTTCAAGGTACTGGTATAGCTAGAGCTAGAGCATATGATGAAATATTCCAATACTCTAATGGGGCATTTAACCAAGAGTACTTCGATAAACGTAGTGCAGAACTATTTGATAGTTACTTTGATCCTGTAAGTGGATTACCTACGGATGAAGCAGTTAAGAATGCAACAGCTGAGATATCTTTAAACCAACCTAACTTTTTAGTTGATAAGTTAGAAGGTTTCTTAGATGCAGTACCAGCAGCACAGCCTACATTTATGTTTGCTAGGACTGGTATGAATGCCTTTGAAGTAAGTTGGTCATTTTTGCCAACAAGTGAATTAGGTACTGCTCTTGGTAAAGCACGTAAACTAATGAGAGCTTCAACAGAAGCTGAGAAAACAACAGCCTTAGCAGAACATGGCCTTGAATATAGTGAAACTATGTGGCGTGCTAAGAAGAATGAATATATTGGTCGTGCTATTGCTGGTCAAGGTCTTGTAATGGCTGGTACTATGTGGGCTTTAGAAGGTAATCTATATGGACCAGGGCCTACAGATCATGGTGAGCGTCAACGCATGATGCGTGTTATGGGAGGTAATTACTTCAATCATATCAGAAACCCATTTACAGGTGAATGGCATGATTATAGAGGTATGGAACCCTTTAGTATGATACTTGGTCTTATTGGTAGTGCAACCTATGAAGCGACAAGAACTGATCAATCAGTAATGGAAGACATCTATAGAAAGACAGCACATGCTCTTACAATGAATGTTACTAACCAAACATTCTTTAAACAGTTTGAACCGCTTGCTGCTTTACTTGGTAAAGATCCAACTGCTTGGAGTAGATTTGCTGCTAATACAGCTAACATGATTGTACCTTTATCTGGTCTTAGGACTATTGTAAATAATACATTCGCTCCACAACTAAAAGATGTGGAAAGAGATTTAGGTAGTATGGTAGCTAATAGAATGTTTAAAGTAACTAACACACTAGAAGATGAAATAGACATCTATACCGGTCAACCTATTAACTATGTTAATCCTATTAATGCTGGTATCAATGCAGTATTACCTTTCCTTAAGAGTAATGGTGGTATGGAATCATGGAGACAGTGGTTAGTAGAAACTGGTTGGGATGGAGGATCTAGGATCCGTAAGAATCCTGATACAGGAATAGAATATACACCACAAGATCGACAATGGATCCATAGGTATATTGCTCAGCATATGAACCTAGCAGGTCAGATACAAGCGTTAAGTGAAAGTCCTGAACTTAATGCAGAGATGAAAGAGTATAAACGCCAATTAGATGCTGGTCAATTCTCTCAAGAAGAATTCCCAATTGAACATACAAGGGTTTATCATGAATTGAATTTAATACATGACAGAGCTTTTAAACTAGGTCACTTAGCTTGGGTACATAAGAACCTACAAAATACAAAGAGTGGTGCTCTTAAGAATCAAGTAGAGAACCAAATCCTTTATGGTGATATTAAGGGTGCAGCAAAAAGTGCTTCAGCACTTAGAAAACAGAATAAAGAAGTTAAAAACTTAATAAAGATGAATAAGTAAACTTAATTAAAGAATTATGGCAAGCACTTCTACAGCATTAGCAGGGGTAAATGGGTCGAAGAAAAAATTCTCCTTCGACTTCCCTTATCAGAAGAAGACCGATATTAAAGTAGAATTAATCCATGCTACCCATGGAGCAACAGTTTTAGATAGTACAAAATTCACCCCATTTGAAAGTGCTACAGAGATTCTATTCAATGGGGATGGTTTAACTGAAGATAGTCACTGGCAGGATGAAGATGGCGCACCACTATCAGGTATTACTGGCAGAATATATAGAGATACAGATTCAAGTAAATTAGCTGCAACCTTCTACCCAGGTTCAGCTATTAGATCATCAGATCTAAATGATAACTACGAACAAAACCTATACGTTACTCAAGAGTCAGAGAATGACGCTACAGATGCTTTAAATAACTCTAGGGTATTAGAAAGTGGTTCATATGTAAGTGCTATTACAAAAGCTACTAATGCAGTAACTACCGCTGACGCAGCAGATACGAAAGCTGATAATGCTGTATCTACAGCTAACACAGCTTCAGCTTCAGCCACAAATGCTGTTAATACTGCTAACACAGCTAACAGTACTGCTAGTACTGCTAACACTACGGCTGATGCGGCTGAAACTAAGGCTGATACTGCAATTTCTACTGCTAATGATGCTGAGACTAAAGCTGATAATGCTGTAAGTACAGCTAATACTGCTAACACCACCGCAGGTACAGCTAATACTACTGCTAATGATGCTGAAACTAAAGCTGATACTGCTGTTGCGACAGCTAACGCTGCTGATACTATAGCTGACGCTGCTAAACTAGCTACTGATACATATGTACACGATGGTACTACAGTCAAGGGTGATGGTGTTGGGAGTAACCCTAAAGGTGTCGCTTATGCGATAACTACTGCAGAAGCTGCACAAGCTTCAGTAGCAGCTTCAGCTATTTATAAATTAAATGATGATCTAAGTGCACTTACTACTAATTACCCAATTAATGCAGATAACCATGAAAAATATGTACAAATAAATGATAGTACTGGTATCTCATTAGGTGGGTCGGGATGGACTCCTAGCACCTTCAATACTCCTAGTGACGTAACATTCCCTAGTACTTTTGATGGCAATAGTCAATTAACTCTAAAGGCACGTGTTAACAATACATCTGGGAAATATGATGTAGTAGAATACTATGCTAATGATCCTGAAGCCAGATACGGTGAAGACCGTAAGATGATCATTGAAAATAGACATACATTGGATGAGGATTATGTCATACAATCAACTATGAACGCATTCTCTATCGGACCTGTAACTATCAGCTCTGGCAAAACAATTACAATCCCTGAAAACTCTAAATACGTGGTAATGAACTAATGGCTTACGGAAAAATTAAAGCAGATACGCTTGTATATGATGACAGTGGCTCTGATACAGAAGTAACACTTGCTTCACTAGTTACAAAAGCTAGCACAACTGGTGAAACTTTCACTGGTGATATAACAATAGATAATCAAAAGGAATTAAGATTAAGTGAACCAGATAGTGCTGGTGATAATTATGTTGGATTTGAAGCTCCTGATACGATAGCATCTAATGTCATCTGGTCACTCCCTAATGCTGATGGCACAGCCGGTCAATTATTGAAAACTGATGGTGCAGGTCATTTAAGTTGGGCAACTGATACTACATTAACTCTTCTAGATGAAGATGACTTTGCTTCAGATTCTGCGGGTGCAGCAGCTAGTCAGCAATCAGTTAAAGCTTATGTAGATACTAACTTTGCTACAAAGGCATCACCTACTTTCACAGGTGGTATTGCATTTGAAGGTTCAACAGCTGATGACTACGAAACAGCATTCTTAATTACAGATCCTACAGCAGATCGTACCGTTACATTCCCTGATCATAGTGGTACTATAGCTTTGCTAGCTGGTCCGCAAAATTGGGCTGGTGCACAACGTGGGGCGATTTCAAGTTTAACAGATGCATCTACAGTTGCTGTTAATTTTGAGTCTTCTAATAACTTTAAACTACTGATGACCTCTGCCGTCGGTAATACACGGGAATTAGGACAACCATCTAACCAAGTAGAAGGACAAAGCGGTTCTATCTTCGTTACACAAGATGGTACAGGGTCTAGAGCACTTACTTATCATGATGATTGGAAGTGGGCTGGGGGCAATACACCAACACTATCAACCG
>MDSZ01201827.1_pt1 | contig 15051 bp, 6 predicted proteins | sample 811201 | NCBI WGS metagenome assembly MDSZ01 (sample SAMN05326647, study PRJNA326480) | marine metagenome | isolation source: seawater | place: Indian Ocean: North | collected 2010
AAAAGGTTTGAAAGACATATATTCAAAAGGTAAGGGGTCAATTAAAATTAGATCAAGGTATCATTTAGAAAATAAAGAAACACATAAAGTTAAAGATTCGATGATAATATTTTCTGAAATACCATATTTACAATCTAAAGAAAATTTAGTTGAAAGTATAGCTAATTTGATACTTAATGAAAAAATAAGAGGAATTAAAGATGTAAGAGATTTATCTGAGGGACCAGATGCTATAAGAATTGAAGTCGTAATTGAAGATCAATATGCTAATGAGGAAAGTGTGAAAACCATACTTGCACAACTATTTAAGTTTTCAAGTTTAGAAACATCATTCCATTGTAGAATGAATGCGTTTGTATATGGACAACCATACAGACTAAGTCTTAAACAAGCATTGAGTGTATTTTTAGATTTTAGGGAAAAAACTATAAGGAATATATCAAAAGAGCAATTACAGAAGGTAATTTATAGATTACACATATTAGAAGGATTAATTTTAGCCGCAGAAAAAATTGATGACATTATTGAAACTATCAAATCATCAGAAAATAGATCAGAGGCGAATCAATTCTTACAAAAAGATTATAGTTTAAGTGAAGAGCAATCACAAGCAGTTTTGAGAATGACTTTAGGACAATTAGCTAAAGCAGATATTCTGAAATACAAACAAGAACAATTAGAAAAAACTGAGGAAAAAAATGAACTGGAAAATATAATTAACAATAGACCAGTATTAATGAAGAAAATGAGGGACGAATTTATTTCGATAAAGGAAAAAAATGGTGATGAAAGAAGATCTTCGATTTTAGAACATGATGAATTCATTGACACCACAGATCGACCTAAATTACATCCAAGACAGTTATTGATTACATCAACAACTTCAGGATATGTTAGAGCGATAGATTATTCCAAATTTAGAACTCAAAGCAGAGGTGGAAGAGGAGTAGTAGGAATACCTTTAAGCGATGAAGGTGTTTACGACATGAATATAGTCATGAACTTAGATGATTTGTTATTAATTACTAACAAAGGAAAGATTCACCAGATACCAGCATATGAAATCACAGAAGTGAAATCAAGAACAGCAAAGGGAAGTAAATTAATTAGGTACTTACCGATAGATGGAGATGTTGTAAAAGTTGTAAATGTTAATCATGAGGAATATACAGATGACCGATTTTTAATCACTGTTACAAAACAAGGTCAAATTAAAAGATCAATTCTGTCAAGTTACGAGAATGTGAGGAAAACAGGAATTATATGTTTAAGTCTAAAAGATGATGATGATGTCATAGATGCATTTATCACGGCAGGAAACTCGCATATATTTTTAGCAACTAAAAATGGACAAGCAGTATTGTTTGAAGAAGATCAAATTAGAGTCATGGGTAGAACTGCTCAAGGAGTGAGAGGTATTAAAGTAAGAAATAATGATGAAGTAGTATCTGCATTCACAATTGATAATAAAGATTTATCAGAAGTTTCAATCTTAACGATTACACAGAATGGTTATGGAAAAAGAACACCATTAAATGAATATAGGGTAACTAATAGAGGAGTACAAGGAGTAAAAAATATGAAAATAACTTCTAAAAATGGACCAGTAGTTACTTCAATGCCTGTTCCAACTATTGCAGGTAAACAAAAGATATCACTCGTAAATTCAGAGGGGATACTAATTAAAGTTCAAATTGAAGATATCAGAAATATGGGCAGATCTACACAAGGTGTGAAAGTGATGCGTATATTGAAAGATCAAAAATTATTAATGGCATCCTCAATTACGGAATAAGTATTATTTTTTCAAACAGATCAATATCATGTGACATATGAATAATAAGGGAAACAACATTTAAGATTAATATGAATTTAATGAATATTAGCGGATTAATCTTAATTTTAAGGTGAATATATGATAGACAAACTATTGATTGCTAATAGAGGTGAGATCGCAGTAAGAGTAATAAGAGCTGCACGCATGTTAGAAATGGAAACTATATCAATATATTCAGATCAAGATGCGAATAGTTTACATGTAAGACTATCGGATGACGCAATAGCTTTAGGTGGAGGGACTGCGAAAAATAATTATTTAAATATAGAAAAAATTATTGACGAAGCACTATCTAATAATGTAGATGGGATACACCCAGGATATGGTTTTTTAAGTGAATCTGCGGAATTTGCCCAAGCTGTGATTGATGCAGGAATAACATGGGTTGGACCACCCCCTATGGCCATAGAGAAGCTTGGAGATAAAATAACATCCAGAGAAGTAGCTAAAAAAACTGGAGTACCAATTACACCCGGGACGGATGAACCTGTCGAACCGGATAAATTATCATTAAAATTAGCAAAAGATATAGGATACCCTGTAATGGTAAAATCTGCATTTGGTGGAGGAGGAATGGGTATGAAAGTAGTCTATGACTCTGATGAATTGATTGATACAATTAAAATGACTCAAAGACAAGCTTTAGCAGCTTTTGGTAAATCTGAAATATTTTTAGAAAAATATGTGGAAAATCCAAAACATATTGAAATACAATTAATGGCTGATAAAAATGGAAATATTATACATCTTGGAGAGAGAGAATGTTCGATACAAAGAAGACATCAAAAATTAATTGAAGAAGGTCCTTCACCAGCAATAACGGATGATGAAAGAAAAGATATAGGGGAGAAAGTCAAAAAATTAGCTAAATCGGTTAATTATGAAAATGCCGGAACTGCAGAATTCCTTTATAAGAATGGCGAATTTTATTTTAATGAAGTAAATGCAAGATTACAAGTAGAGCACCCTGTCACTGAAATGATAACCGGTAAAGATTTAGTGATTGAACAATTAAAAGTAGCATCTGGAAAAAATTTAAGTTGGAAACAATCAGAAATAACTCAAAAAGGTCATGCAATTGAATTTAGAATAAATTCCGAGGATCCGCTTCATGATTTCTCACCTGGATGGGGAAGTATAAACTCTTTAAATACACCAGGTGGTTTTGGAGTTAGATTTGACTCTCATATTTACAAAGGTTATAAAGTACCAGCAGATTATGATTCTTTATTAGGAAAATTAATCGTGTGGGGTGAAGACAGAGAGCAAGCAATTTATAGAGCATATTATGCAATATCTGAATTATCAATCAATGGTATTGTAAATAATTTACCTTTTCACAGAGTTGTTTTAGCTAATAAAGAATTTCATAAAGGAAACACCACCACTAGTTTTATTCATGATAATCAAATATTAAAATATATTAAAGAAGCATATAACAGAAGATTAGCAGCTTTGATCAGTACGGGTCTAAAGAGTTCAAAGGTATATTTACCAAAAAGAGAAAAATCTAATTGGAGAGATATATCTAAATATGAAAATGTAGGAAGGCATAATTGAATGGTAGATGAAAAATACACGGTAACTCCGATAAAAATAGCATCTGAACACCAAATTAACCTTAAAGACAAATCTAAGGAGTCAAATGACGTTAAAGCTAAAAAATTTGATATTGAATTTAATGGTAGAAAACAGATAATTGAAGTTGAAAATGATACTGGAAATGTAATTATTGATGGAAAATCATTTGAGGTCAATGTGGTATTAGATGATGATGGATACTATATTGCAAGTGTAGAAAAAAACCATAACTACAAAATAGAATATAATAAAGGAGACATATATTTAGAGGGAAGACTTATTGATTTTAACTTTACTCCAACTATGCCAACCCTAAATAGAAGAAAACAAAATCTAAAGGGAGAAAATGTAGTGAAGGCACCTCTACCTGGTGTAGTAACAGAAATATTAGTTAAATTAAATCAAGAAGTTTCTTCAGGAGATACTCTATGTATTTTAGAAGCAATGAAAATGCAAAATGCGATTGTTGCAGAGAATGGGGGTAAAATCACTGAGATATTTATCAAACAAGGTGACAATGTGTCAACGGATCAAGATTTAATAAAAATCAAGAATGAATGATAAAATTAGTTCAATATGATAAAAATATTCAATTCTTCTTAAACTAGTTACATAATTAAATGAAATAATTAATAGTGATTAATTACTGAGGATATTTATGCCTTCAAATTCAACAGATAATATCAAATCAAATAATAAAAGTTCAAAGACTGGAACAACTGAAGAGAAAATAAATTTTTACTTAGAAAATGTGAATAAAGCAAAACAAGGAGGAGGTAAAAAAAGAGTTGAGGTACAACATTCAAAGGGAAAATATACAGCTAGAGAAAGAATTAGTAAATTATTAGATCCTGGCACTTTTGTTGAAACAGGCATGTTTGTATCTCATAAAGAAATTGGATTAATGAAGAATAAAGACGAGATATATGGAGACGGAGTAGTTACAGGTTATGGAAGAGTTGATGGAAAACTAATATATGTTTTTTCACAAGATTTTACAGTTTTGGGAGGGTCATTAGGGAATTCACATGCACAAAAAATAGTGGATATTTATCAAAGAGCATTGAAAAATGGTGCACCTGTAATTGGTTTTAATGATAGTGGAGGAGCAAGAATTCAAGAAGGTGTGGACGCATTAGCAGGATATGGGGATATATTTTATTCAAATGTTGATGCATCAGGAGTAATTCCACAAATATCAGTAATAGTTGGACCCTCTGCAGGAGGTGCCGTATATTCACCTGCATTAACTGATTTTATAATAATGACTGAAGATACTAGCCATATGTTTATTACTGGACCTTCTGTCGTAGAAGAAGTTATGGGAGAAAAAACTTCATTTGATGAGCTTGGTGGAGCTTCAGTTCATGCATTTAAAACGGGAGTAGCACAATTTGTTGGAAGAGATGAGGATGACTCTATTGATTTAGTTAGAAAATTATTAAGTTATATACCATCCAACAATTTAGAAGATACCAATATGATTGAAGCAACTGATGATAAAGCAAGATTATCAGATATGTTGGATAAAATTATACCTGATGACTCCAATAATCCTTATGATATGAAGGATATAATTAATGAAATAGTAGATCATGGAAACTTCTTTGAAATTTTTGAACATTGGGCAAAAAATATTATTACGGGATTTGCAAGATTAAACGGAATATCTGTTGGGATAGTAGCTAATCAACCAAAGATATTAGCGGGAGCGTTAGATATTGATGCATCAATTAAAGGTGGAAAATTTATAAGATTTTGTGACTCATTTAATATCCCAATAATTACATTGGTTGATGTACCTGGATTTTTACCTGGATTAGCTCAAGAGCATGGTGGAATTATCAGAAATGGAGCAAAATTACTATATGCTTATTGTGAAGCAACTGTACCCAAAATTACAGTGATAACAAGGAAAGCATATGGAGGAGCATATCTTGTTATGGGATCTAAACATCTCAAAACAGATTATAATTTTGCATGGCCAACATCTGAAATTGCAGTGATGGGTGCGGAAGGAGCAGTCAAAATATTAAATGGTAGAGAATTATCAAAAATAGAAGATGAAGAATTAAAACAAAAAAGACAAAGTGAGTTAATTGAGGAATATAAAAATGAATTTTACTCACCATTCACAGCTGCTAAACTAGGACACATTGATGAAATTATTTTACCAAGTGAAACTAGACCAAGAATTATTGAAGCATTATGGCCCTTGCTGACAAAAAGAGAGACTAGAATGAAAAGAAAACATGGCAATATGCCGTTGTGAATTATAACGCTCATTGAAATACGTTAATAAACCTTTAAAATATTTTAAGAATATGTCTATGTATTTTACCAATTTATCATTGGCAGGTTGGTCATATGAAAAAGGGGATTTACAAATACCTCTTAAAGATCACATAACTGATAAAAGAATATTATCAAGAAATCCTGTTGAAAATACATTTGTGTATAAAGATGAAGATGAATGGAGAGAAAGATTACAGTATCATTCAAAAAAAGTAGCAGATATGGGAAAGATGAAAGATGAAGACATAAATGCATTTCTTGGAGTACATAATGGTGCACATAAACATATTGAAGGAGCTTGCCCAGAGGTAATGGCTGCATTTCCAAATTCAAATGGATTTCAAATGGATTTTACGTTGGGATGTGCATCAATTATTGTAGGCGCGCAATTAGCGGGGTTACACTTTTCAAGAGAAAATATAAACAATATTGTGATGGGATCAGTACAAATGACTACTCAATGGACAGAAAACTATAATGATGGTAATGCAGTTTTCGCAGATGGAATTGGTGCTTTAGCTTTTAAAAAATCAGATCAAGGCCATCAAATTAAATATACATCTGTAGCTTCAAATTCAGAATTTAGAGATATGTTTGTCTTGGACAATAATGGAATATATCAATTAGCAAATTTACAAAAAGGACGAGATTTAACTGAATTTATGATAAGTTCGTTCTCAAATCAATTAAGAGAAAGTTGTATTACATTAAAGACAATACCAAAAAATATAGATTATATAGCGATATCTTGTTCCACCTATGCTGCAACAAAAAGAGTATTAGATGCAATTAACTTTCCATTGGAAAAAACAGGTATTAAATGTTTAACTGAAGTACCTCACATGGGAACAAATGATTTAATTTTTCAATTAGAATATGGGTTAGAAAAGGGATTAATTGAGCAAGGTAGTAAAATATTAATGACGGGAACTTCAGCAGGTTTTTCAATTGCTACAATGGCGTTAGAATGGTAATTATTAGATTTAAAAGTAAAATAAAACACTCAAGTGAACTAATTTTCGGATAATAAAATAAATATGAGTTATTAGATGGTAAATAGTGAATTATGAATTAAAAGTACTAAAATTAGGAATTTTAACATTTTTATTTATTGCAATGTTAAATCGATTTACGTCGATGGTTTTTGTTTTAAATTTTTCTACATCAGGACTTAATAGCTCAGTATTGTTCACACTACTATTTATTTTGGCACCAATTTTATATCCATTTATCAAGAATAATTTAATTAAAAACCAATCTTTTTCATTTATAATTTCTATTTTAGCATTTATTAAAACATTATTAATGTTAAATATGAATGCGGTTTCCACCGTAGTACTAGCAGGTTTGATTTTAACAATTTTACAATTAGAATTTATGAAGTTCACATATAATAAAACTAAGATTTTGATAGAAGGATTAATTGTAGGTTTTTCACTTCATATTACGATTTCAATTTTAATGATAGGAATTGGAGTATTTACGTCCCTTATAGGTAATATTACTCTATTAATTATTTTAGGATGTTGGATAATAATTGAGTATAAACAATTAGAATATAAAGAGCAATTGGGTAAAGATAATTATAATTCTTATAAATTTATATTAGCATTTTTAACATATTCTGTTGTTTTAATTTCAAATCCTTTTGTGATGAATGCCTGGGTCCATGATTCTATAATTTCTAATTCAATATTAAGTCTATTAAATTTAAATTACATGATAAATATATCTAGTGGAATTTTAGGAATATTTGGAATAATTTCCTTGTATATGGGATTAAAATTTAGCAATAAGTTAGATAAGTTGGATATCAAATTTTGGAATATAGGTTTTTTAATAAGTATGATATTATTGATTTTTATTAGGGAATTCATATTAATTGCATATATGCTGAATTGGATCACAGGTATTAAGATCCTTGAAAATAATCTCCTCAAGTCTGATAAAGAGATCCGATGGAGAAATATAGGCTATACATTGGGAATTTTAATATTAATATTTTTACAAGCAATATCAGGTCATTGGGTATTTTTACCATCTGCAGCACACCCTATAATTCATGGATTCGCAGGGGTATATATTTTCATAATGGGATCGTTGATCATTGTTAATCAATTTACAATAAAAGGAGATGATAAGAATGAATAAAAAGATAGATGCGATTGTAATTATATTTATGCTATTCTCAGTGGGCATGACTATTAGTTTCACAATAGAACCTGAAACTAATGATGAAGGAATAAAAATTATGAGTTTCAATATACACCAATTTTTTATACAAGACCCTTCAGCTATATCTGAGAAACAAGGGGACTATATTTTTAGTAATTTATTAAGTTATATAAAAAATGAAAATCCGGATATTATTGGTTTACAAGAGTCAGAAGGCGCGAGATTTTCGTCAGGACATATTCAAGGAGTAGCGTGGTTAGCTGAACATTTAAACATGTATTATTATTATGGAAATCCAACTTCAGATCAAATTTATGGCAATGCAATATTATCAAAATGGAAAATAATTGAGAGTAATCACCATATTTTTCCAAGGCCAGAGGGAATCGAAAGATCTGTAGTTGAAGTGATAATTGAGTCTCCATTTGGTAATATTAATATTTTTAATACTCATTTTGCGATTAGTAGATTTAATGATGCACAAATTGAAGCCGCTAAAAAATTAATAGAGATTATAGGAGATAAAAAAGCGATTATAACTGGAGATTTTAATGTAAATTTTGAAGATGATGCATATTTCATATTAAATGATTCACTTATCCAATCATCAGTTTTGGCAGGTTATGAATTGAATTCAACTGAGATATATACTTCATCTGCAGGAAATCCAAGAACAAAGATTGATTATGTATGGCTAACTGAAAATGATTGGGAAGTAATTGAAAATTCATTTAAAGTTGGTGGAGATACATCTATCAGTGATCATTTAGCAGTAATTGTGGAGTTAGTCCCTAAATTATAATTTATTGTTATTTGATTATATAATATTCAAATCTGAGACCACAGAAATGGACTTTTATGTAATTAAAATTAAGTTATACATAGTACTATTGTGATTTCAAATAATTTCACGTTATTTGAGAGATAGTATAATATCTGGGATGATTATGACTAAAAATCAAAATAAAATAGAATTAGGTTACATTTATAATGAACCTATTGCAATAGTTGGTATTGGAGCGATTATGCCAGATGCTAATAATATACATGATTTTTGGCAAAATATTATCAACGGTAAAAATTCAATTAAAGAAGTCCCAAAAAATAGATGGGATCCATTGTTGTATCACTCAAATGATAGAACAATCCCAGATAAAACTTATAGCAAAATTGGAGCTTTTATTGAAAATTTTAAATTAAATCCTATGGATTATAGGATACCCCCGAATGTATTAGAACAAATTGATCCGGTTCAACAAATGGCATTAGCAGCTGCTAAAGAAGCATTAGAAGATGCAAACTATTCCAATGAATTATTTCCTAGAGAAAATACTGCAGTTATTATAGGTAATGCATTAGGTGGAGAGAAAACTCATGAAGTGAGTCAAAGAGTATATTTCCCACATATTGTTAAATCAATTAAGGCTACTCAAAATTTTTCAAAATTACCTCTTATCGAACAAAATCAGATTATTAAGGAATTAGAAGAAGAATATAAAAAAGATTTTAGAGAAATAAATGAAGATACAATGCCTGGGGATTTAGCAAACATTGTAGCAGGAAGAATAGCTGCATCATTTAACTTAAGAGGAAAAAATATTACTTCTGATGCCGCTTGTGCTTCATCATTAGCAGCGATAGATATAGCAGTAAAAGGGTTGCAAGCGAGAGAATATGATGCAGCAGTGTGTGGAGGAGCAGATAGATCAAATGACCCAACTACATATGTGAAATTTTCTAAAATAGGTGCATTATCAGCAGATGGGTCATACCCATTTGATGAGAGAGCGAATGGCTTTGTTCAAGGGGAAGGAGCAGGGATGATGATACTTAAGAGATTATCAGATGCAGAAAAATTTGGAGATAAAATTTATGCGATAATTTCGGGAGTAGGTTCTTCATCAGATGGAAAAGGAAAAGGTATAACTGCTCCAAATCCAATAGGACAAGAATTAGCAGTGAAAAGGGCATTTAGTTCAGCTAATTTAGATCCGAAAGATATTCAACTTTTAGAGGCTCATGGTACTTCAACTTCAGTAGGAGACTTTGTAGAAATATCAACTATTCAAAAAATTTACTTGGAAGCAGGAGTAAAAAAACAGTCAGTAAAATTAGGATCAATTAAATCACAAATTGGTCACTTAAAATCAGCTGCAGGTGCAGCAGGACTTTTGAAAGCAATATTATCAATTTATAATAAAAAAATCCCACCATCTATTAATTTTGAAACTCCTAATAAAAAAATTAATTGGGAATTGTCACCATTTGTTGTAAGCACAAATACAGAAGAATGGAAGACGGAAAACAAATTAAGAAGAGCTGCAGTTTCATCATTTGGATTTGGTGGAACCAATTTTCATGTAATATTAGAAGAATACCGAGAAACAGACCCCATAAATAAAATTGATACTACTAATTTTCAGAATGAAATTAATTATAATAATCTATTATTAGAGCCTATCACAGTCAGTGCCAATGATGAAAATGAATTAATAGCAAATATAAGGGAATTAAGAGTCTTGGAACAATATGATGTTAATTCTGAAATAGATAAAATCAAACTCAGGAATATATTCAAAAACCTTAACTTTGATTTTCAAGACAATAGAAAAATAGGTTTCAGTATAGATAATTTTTTAGGAATAACTGAAATTATCAATAAAAGTGAAAAATTGATAAAGGCTCCAAATAATGCAAAGTTTTATAGAAATCAAGGAATTTACTTAGAAAATAACGATACAAAACATCAAATTGCATATTTATTTACTGGTCAAGGATCTCAATACGCAGATATGTTTTACCAATTATATCTGAAATATGAAATATTTAAAGAAACAATCGATTTTGCAGATAATGTTTTGAGTGAATTTCTTGGGGATAAAATTTCAAATTATATATTTTGTAAAGGAGAAAATAAAGATAAAATTGAATATTTATTAAAACAGACTCAATTTACACAACCTGCGCTGTTAACAGTGGATATTGCACTTTATAGACTATTAGAAGAATATGGATTAAAACCAGATGCGGTATCAGGACATTCACTTGGAGAATATGCAGCTTTAGTAGCAGCGGAAGTGATCACATTCGAAGATGGTTTAATGGCAGTTGCGATACGAGGCAAATCTATGAATAACATCAAAATCGTTGATAAAGGTAAGATGGCGTCAATTAATACGAATTTATCTGAAGTTCAAAAATTACTATCAGAAGTGAACGAATATGCGATCGCAGCAAACAAAAATAGTAACAAGTCAATTGTGATATCTGGATCGTCTAAAGGAGTGGATGAGGCATTAAAATTATTTGAAAATAATAATATAGGATACACTGAATTAAATGTGTCTTGTGCATTTCATAGTAAAATAGTCGAACCAGCAAATATTGAACTTTCTAAATTCTTAGATACCATAACATTTAGCAAACCAAAAATTCCAATTACATCAAATGTTACAGGTGAATTTTTCCCTCTTGATCCAAATGAAATAAAATCAATAATGAAACTACAAATTGGTTCATCAGTTGAATGGATAAAACAAATCAACACATTATTTGAAGATGGAATAAATGTATTTATTGAAATTGGACCAAAGAGAGCTTTAGCTTCATTTGTAGATAACATTTTAGAGGACAAAAAGATCATTACAACATATACAAACCACCCTAAAAAAGGAGATATAAGATCAATAAACGAAGTATTAGCATTTGGGGCTTTGATAAGAAAAGAATGTAATAGTAAAAAGCTAAGATTTACAGAAGGATATCAAAATTTCCTCAATTATGCTGATAAAAATTATTCTGACATCAAAGAGAAAGAGAAAATCATTGACAGTGAAATAATGATATCCGGAGTTGGGTTAGGATTACCTGGAAAGAATAAAGAAATTTTTGCTAAGGATAATATAAATAAGATAATAAGAGGAGAAAATTTAATAGAAAAACTTCCAGAAAAAGAATTAGAAAAACAATTAAATAAAAACATAAGAAGACTAATTAAAAAATCAAGTGGAGAAGCGGAATTTTATTCTCCAAAATCAGAGGAAGAAGTTATTAGATTAGCAGGACAAGCAGGAGAATTCGATATAAGTGATGAGTTTGGAGTAAATAGAGAAGTGAGTGCAGCATTTGACGTTACCACTTCATTGGCTATCGCAGCAGGTTTAGAGGCTTTAAAAGATGCAGGGATACCTTTGATTAGAGAGTTCAGAAAAACATCGACTGGATCTTATTTACCTGGAGATTATGTTTTGCCAAAAACAATGCAAGATGATACAGGAATAATATTTGCATCAGCATTCCCAGGATTAGATAGTTTTTCAAATGAGATAAGCAGCTATGCGGAATATAAATTATCAGTAGAAAAGAAAAAAATATTAGAAGATATTTATGAGAAAATAGAAACAGAGGAGGCATTTGATGGTAAAAAAGGGATTTTATCTGAAATTAAGAAAGATATAAATCATATAGAAGAAAATGCTAATGATTATATTTTCAATAGAAAAATTTTACTTGAAGTACTAAGCTTTGGACATGCTCAATTTGCCCAATTAATAAAGGCTAAAGGACCAAATACCCAAGTTAACTCTGCATGTGCATCTGCAACTCAAGCCATAGGTATAGCAGAAGATTGGATAAGAAATGGAAGAGCCAAAAGAGTTATTGTAATTTCTGCAGATGATATCACAACTCAAAATAATTTTCAATGGTTAGGAACAGGGTTTTTAGCAAGTGGAGCAGCCACGATCAAGGATAAAGTAGATGAAGCAGCATTACCCTTTGATAATCGAAGAAGTGGAATGATTATCGGAATGGGGGCAGCGGCATTTGTAATTGAAACTAAAAAAGAAACTAAAAATAGAGGAGTAGAGGCCTTGGTTAAAATATTAGGGACACATTTTTCAAACTCTGCACATCATGCTACAAGACTTGATACTAAGCATGTTTCCTATGAGATGAATAAATTATTGAAAAATGTAGAATTAATGCATAATATAAGTAAAGATGATTTGTCGAATTCTATGATGTTCATGTCACATGAAACTTATACTCCCAAAAGAGGAGGGAGTGCTGCCGCTGAAATTAGATCATTAAGAGAAAATTTTGCTGATGGAGCAAATAATATACATATAGCAAATACAAAAGGATTTACTGGACACCCTATGGGAGCGGGTTTAGAGGATGCAATAGCGATTAAATCATTAGAAAAAAATAGAATACCTCCTATTGCAAATTTCAAAAATCCCGATCCTGATTTGGGAAATTTGAGAATATCAAAGGGCGGAAAATTTAATATCAAGTATGCATTGAGATTAGCAGCAGGTTTTGGTTCTCAAATTGCATTTGCATTATACGAGAAGAATGAATATGAATTAAGATTTACAGAGAAATACAAGATTTGGTTGAAAGATATAGGTGGAGCACAAGAGCAATTATTCTATGACGGTAAAACCCTAAAAATGGAAATTAATGAGGAAAATTATATTGCAAAATTCAATAAAACAGAAATTGAAACAAATAATAGAGTGGAACCATCAAATAATATTGATTTAGATTATGATACAGTATTAGCAAAAATACAAAAAGTGATGGAAAAGTTATCAGGATATCCTTTAGAGATGCTTGACCCTGAATTAGATATTGAAGCAGATTTAGGCATAGATACTGTCAAAATGGCTGAAACAGTGGCAGAATTAAATAAAATTTTTAATGTTGAACAAGATCAAAATATGAACTTAGGAGATTATAATACAATTAATAAAATCGCACATTATTATATTGGTCATGAAATCATTGGAGAGAATATTGATGAAGTCGATGTAATACCAGATATTGATAATGATGGAAAAATAAAAATTATCCAAAAGGTTATGGCGGAATTATCTGGATACCCTATAGAAATGCTTGATCCTGAATTAGATATTGAAGCAGATTTAGGTATAGACACAGTCAAAATGGCAGAAAGTGTAGGAGAATTAAATAAAATATTTGGAAAGAAAGATAATGAAAACATGAATTTAGCGGATTATAATACAATAAGGAAAATCGCAAATTATTACAATAATGAGAATATTGTAAATGAGATTGTTGAGAAAAAAGAAGACTTTCAAGTATTAGTGAAACCTAAAAATAAAGCTACTAAAGAAAAAATTAATGACAATATCATTGAAAACATTCAAAAAATTATTTCTCAATTGTCGGGTTATCCAGTAGAGATGCTTGATCCTAAATTAGATATTGAAGCCGACTTGGGTATTGATACCGTTAAAATGGCAGAAAGTGTAGGAGAAATGAATCGATTATTCAATGCACCTGAAGATCTATCAATGAACATAGCAGATTATAATACGATAAACAAAATCGCGGAATATTATAGAAATTTACAGGATAGTGATGTTCAATTACCAGTCGAAACTATAGATAAAAAATCAGTATTATCGGCTCTTAGCGAATTATCAGGATATCCAATAGAATTATTATTGGATGAAAATATTAATTTGAGAGAGGATTTAGGTCTTGGAAATGAGTCATTGGAAGAATTGGGTGAAAATTTGAAAATAATATCCCCTGATAGTATAAAAAATATGGATAACATCAATACAATTTCTGATTTGTTTAATTTGGTTCCAAATAATCAGGTTGAGACCGAACCAGAAAATCAAAATGATTTGATAGATTTGGATAATGATGAATTGATTTATAATATAATTTCTGAGATTACGGGATATCCGATTTCAATGATGAATGCTGAAATCAAATTAGATACTGATTTAGGTATAGATGAAAACACATTTGAGATTATTAAAGAAAAAATTTCAAATAAATTAAATATCAATATCTCTGAAATTACTAAATCAACAAAAATAGGAGAGATCGTATCAAAATTAAAGAAACCAGAAAATATTATTGAGGAAAGAAGGAATTCCATTGAAAGAGATCTTGATAGTAGTAATTTACTTGCGAAAAATAATTTAAATAAAGTAGATCATATTCTAAATATTATTGTGGATAAAACTGGGTATCCGATGGAAATGTTAGATCCGGATTTAGACTTAGAAAGTGATTTAGGCATAGATACTGTTAAACAAGCAGAAATTTTTGCAATAGCGAGAACTGATTTTGGAGTTCCTCTCAATGAAAATTTAAATTTATCAGATTTCAATACG
>MDSZ01167857.1_pt1 | contig 15047 bp, 17 predicted proteins | sample 811201 | NCBI WGS metagenome assembly MDSZ01 (sample SAMN05326647, study PRJNA326480) | marine metagenome | isolation source: seawater | place: Indian Ocean: North | collected 2010
ATTATTAAGAATTAGTTAAATTTATACATGATAGTATACCCAAGAAAGCAACTTGATTTTTCTTTTTCTGATTTATTAAAGCCAGTTTTTTCTGATATAAACCATATCAAAAATCCTGAAAATTGTATTGAATTCATGTCTAAAACTGTTTACCTACCAGTTCATGAGGGAATCCCTAGGTCAGGATTAAATGATATGATTAGGATCGTAAATAATTTTTCTACAAAAAATTAATTTTAGTTTGCCTAAATAAATAATGAGGGTATCTTACATCAATTAAAATTGTTTTTTCATGAAAGTTTATATAAGTGCAGATATGGAAGGAATTACCGGAGTGACCCATTGGGATGAGGTTGATCAGTACAAACCCTCATATCCAAAGTTTCAAAAGCAAATGTCTTTAGAAGTTGCAGCCGCTTGCTCAGGAGCAAAAAAAGGTGGTGCAACAGAGATTTGGGTCAAGGATGCTCATGATTCTGGGCGCAATATTCTCCCAGAATATTTACCAGATGGTGTAAAACTTATTAGAGGGTGGAGTGGGCACCCATATAGTATGGTACAAGAGCTTGATTCTTCATTCGATGCGTTGATGATGATCGGCTACCATTCATGTGCCGGCCAGGGTGGTAATCCGCTTGCTCATACAATGTCGTCCTCAAAGGTTGAATCTATTTATCTAAATGATATGCAAACATCTGAATTTTTGTTGCATGCTTATGTAGCAGGAAAACACAAAGTCCCAGTCGCATTTTTATCAGGCGATGTGGGAATTTGTGAAGAGGTTTTGAAGCTTAATCCTGATATAAGCACGCATGCAACCATGATTGGTATTGGTAATTCTACTATTAGTATTCATCCAAAAGAATCAGTAGAGCAAATAGAATCAAAAGTAGCAATATGTTTAAAAAAAAATCTTTTAAATAATGTACTAGAGATCCCAAAATCTTTTGAAATCAAAATTAAATTTAACATAGCTCAAAATGCTTATAGTGCTTCTCACTATTTAGATGCAAAACAACTAGACCCAAAAACTGTTGTTTTTGCTGCTAGTGACTATGATGATATTATGCGTTTCATACATTTTGTTATCTGATTAATTATGTCTTACAAAAAACAAATTGATGAAATACGATTAGAGATAAATAAATATGATGATAAAATATTAATACTTTTACTAGAACGATTTATGTTATCTAGAAAAATCGGCAAAATTAAAAATAAAAATAACATTCCAATAAATAATGCAAAAAGGGAGCAAGAAATCATAAATAGAATTTCTGAAAATGTCAAAACTCCGATAGATGCCAAGGCAATAAAATTTATCTTTAAAGAAATATTTAATTTTTCAAAAAAGATGCAGAATATTGAAAATAATATTAGCTAATGATTTTATAAATAGATAATATAATAGCGCAATGATTAACAATTTAATGCTGAAAATCTGGAAATTTTATTTTTACTTTAGCCAAGGAGGGCTCTTGTAGTAGTACAATTTACTCGTTTAGACTACACAAACCCTGGAAAAGCCAGGGTTTTTTTTTATATAAAATGAATAAAACCAAACTTACATTTAAAGAATTTGAAAAACTCTCGAGAAATATTAGAACTGTTCAAGTTTATAAAAAAGTACTCGCAGATTTACTAACTCCTGTCTCTGCTTGGGTTTATCTTAGTCAAACTTCTAAATATGGATTTTTACTAGAATCTGTAGAAAAAGGTAATCAGTATTCGAGATACTCTTATGTTGGTATAAATCCAAAAAAAATTTTTGCTCACGAAAATGGGGAAAGTGTGATTTATGAACATGGTACGCGCAAGGTAATAGATCAATCCTTTATTGATTTAATAAGGGAGGAACAATCTCATTACAAAACTGAAAAAATACCAGGCATACCTTCTTTTACTGGTGGTTTAGTTGGATATCTAGGATATGAATCAGTTTCGTGGTTTGAGAATATCCCAGTACATAAGCACTCTGAAATTGATGTACCTGAATCTGTTTTTATGCTTTTTGAAGATATGATTGCTTTTGATCATCTAAAAGGTACTGCATTAGTTATTGCTAATATTAATATTGATAAAGAAACTGACCTTAAAGAACAATTTGATTCTGCTCATCGTCGAATTGATGCTCTTGGTGAGAAGCTACATGCTTATGCAGATTATCAAACTCCAGTTCAATTTACGAAAAGTAAAGTATCATCGAATTTCACACAAAAAAAGTTTGAATCAGCAGTGGTAAAAGCAAAAGATTACATTATTAATGGAGATATTTTTCAATTAGTTCTTAGTCAAAAGTTTAAGAGAAAAACTAAAGTAGAACCAGTCAATCTATACCGTTCGCTTAGAACCATTAACCCGTCTCCATATATGTTTCACGTAAAAATAAATGATTTCGATATTATAGGAGCATCTCCTGAAATATTAGTTAAAGTTGATGATAATAAAATGGAGATTAGACCTATAGCTGGAACTAGAAAGCGCGGGAAAACTGAAAAACAAGATAATAAGCTAGCCAGAGAATTGCTGAATGATGAAAAAGAAAAAGCAGAGCATCTGATGCTTCTAGATTTAGGGAGAAATGACGTTGGTAGAGTATCTGAGTTTGGATCAGTGTCAATTCCAGAGAAAATGATCATAGAAAATTATTCTCATGTTATGCATATTAGCTCAAGTGTTACTGGTCGATTAGCCAGAGATAAGGATCAATTTGATGCATTAATCAGTGGTTTTCCAGCAGGAACAGTCACTGGTGCGCCAAAGATACGTGCTATGGAAATAATTTATGAACTTGAGCCTGATCGGAGAGATATATATTCAGGTGCTCTAGGATTTTTTGATTTTGAAGGAAATGTAAATACATGTATTGTAATCCGTACACTGATTATGAAAGATGGTAAAGTGTATTTTCAATCTGGTGCGGGAATTGTTTTCGATTCTGAACCATCTAAGGAATATCAAGAGACTGTTTACAAAGCAGAGGCCATCATGGCAGCTATTGATTTCGCCGAAAATGGACTTGTTTCATGATATTGGTTATAGACAATTATGATTCATTTACCTATAACTTGGTTCAGTATATTGGTTTGGTTAATACAGATATTATGATTATCCGAAATGATAAATATAGTATAAATGATATTAAAAAATGGAAACCTTCACATATCGTTATATCCCCAGGTCCTGGTAGACCAGAGCAAGCTGGGAATTGTATTGAAACAATCAAGATTTATGGAAATAGAATTCCGATATTAGGTGTATGTTTAGGTCACCAAGCGATTGTTTTAGCTTATGGAGGCAAGGTTATCAACTCACCAGAAATTGTTCATGGAAAAACTTCAAAAGTAATGCATGATAGATCTAAATTATTTCATGGTGTGGAAAAAACATTTCTTGCAACCAGATATCATTCTTTGATTGCAGATCGAAAATCTATTCCTAAAGATTTAAAAATTACGGCTGAACTTGAAAATGGTATTATAATGTCTATTGAGCATCAATCAAAACCAGTTCAAGGTGTTCAATTTCATCCTGAATCTATAGCAACTGAATTTGGGACAAAAATTATACAAAACTTTTTAAGAATTTGATTATGAAGGAAATATTAGAACAATTACTAAATAAAAAACATCTTACACGACAACAGGCTTATAACCTGATGTCTTCAATTATGTCAGGAGATGTTGATGATATTCAAATTTCAGGAGTATTGGTAGCGCTGCGTGCTAAAGGTGAAACAGTAGATGAAATAACTGGTTTTGCAGATGCAATGAGAAAAAAAATGCTAAAAATTTCTTTAAGTCACCCTGCTGTGGATCTATGTGGTACTGGAGGAGATTCATTAGGAACATTTAATATCTCTACTGTTGCCTCGTTCGTAGTCGCTGGTTCTGGTGTGCATGTTGCAAAGCACGGTAATAGATCTATGACTTCTAAATCAGGATCTGCTGATGTGCTTCAAGCGCTGGGTATACCTATTGATTTACCACCAGAAAAATCTGCAGAAAATATAGATTGTTTTGGTCTTGGTTTTATGTTTGCTCCTTTGTACCACCCAGCAATGAAATATGCTATAAATGCAAGAAAATCATTAGCGATTAGAACAATTTTTAATATTTTGGGTCCACTTTGTAATCCGGCTGATGTTAAGTCACAAGCTATGGGAATTTTTGACCCCGACCTAACTGAATTGCAGGCAGAGGTTCTTAAGGCTCTTAATGCTAACAATATTATGGTATTTCATGGAAGAGATGGTCTAGATGAAATATCTACAACAACTAAAACAAAAATAAGCCAAGTTATAAATGGTGGCGCAGTCGATACATATGAGTTTAACCCATTAGATTTAGGCATAAGTATTGCCTCTATTGATGAATTGAAAGGTGGTGGAGCAAAAGAAAATGCTGATATTGCAATTAAAATTTTAAGTGGTGAAAAAGGTCCTAAAAGAGATATTGTATTGTTAAATGCTGCTGCTGGAATTGTAGTAGGAGGCCAGGCAAAAGATTTGGAAGACGGATTCAGAAAAGCAGCTGATTCAGTTGATTCTGGTTCCGCTTTAGCTATTTTGAGGAAATTATCAGAATGAATTTTTTGGATAAAATAATTGAAACTAAAAAGAAGGAGCTTGCTGAAAGCAATATAAAAAGTATTGACAAGGAACCATCAAGTACTTTGAGTTTAAAAAAATTTTTATCAATGCCAGGGGTCTCTGTAATTGCTGAGATTAAAATGAAATCACCAAGCGAGGGAGATATTTTCCTTAATGCTGATCCTATCCAAATAGCTAAAGATTATCAATCTGCTGGTGCAAAGGCAATATCAATACTTACTGATAAAAAATATTTTGGAGGCAGTATAGAAGTTTTAGAATCTGTAAAGGATGCAGTTTCTGTTCCTGTAATCAGAAAAGATTTTATAATTAGTGAATTTCAAATCGCACAAACCAGGAAGGCAGGTGCAGATGCTTTCCTTTTGATATCAGAGATATTAGATGCCAATCTAATTTCAGCATTTAATAATTTTGGTAAAGAGCTTAATCTAGAGACTGTTGTTGAGTGCCATACAAAAGAAAATGCTGAAATCCTCTCTGAATTATCACTGGATATTATTGGAGTGAATTGTCGTGATTTAAGAACTATGCAAACAAATATTAATGTTTTTGGTGAGATTGCAGATATACTTCCCTCTAGCTCAATAAAAATTGCTGAGAGTGGCATACGGTATAATGATGACCTTAAATATATCTCTGATTTAGGCTATGATGCTGCGTTAGTTGGTACTTCTCTAATGAAAAGTGGGAATCCAGGAAAGGCATTAGAAAGATTAATCGGGGGTTTAAAATGATACCAGTAAAAATTTGTGGTATTACTAATGAATATGATGCAATTGCGGCGGTAAATTTTGGAGCTTCCGCAATAGGGTTTGTTTTTTATAAAAACAGTCAGAGATATCTTTCACTTTTAGAAGCAAAATCAATTTCTGAAAAAATTGATCATAAAGTTAATATTGTTGGCGTTTTTGTTAATCATTCAAAAGAATTTATTAATCATGCGATTGATTTGATTCCTTTGAGTATGATCCAATTACATGGCGATGAGTCACCAGAATTTTGCAAAAATTTTTCAGTTCCCACCATAAAGGCAATACGGGTAAAAAATAAATTAAGATCAGAAACTTTGGATCAATATGAGGTTGATGGTATTTTGTTGGATAGTTTTTCAAAAACTGAATATGGTGGAACTGGAAAAACATTCGACTGGTCACTAATTGATTTTAAATTTAAGCAAAAAATTTTATTGTCTGGCGGACTTAATTCAGAAAATATTTTGGAAGCAATTTCTTCTATAAATCCTGATGCTATAGATATAAGTAGTAGCATTGAATCTTCAATTGGACAAAAAGATCATTATAAAATGAGACAACTATTCGAGGTTATAAAACATACAAAGGGAACTGGTTACACATATGGATAATAATTTTAAAAATTACAACTTCCCTGATAAAAACGGTCATTTTAATCAGTTTGGGGGAGCCTTTGTACCGGAGACTTTAGTGCCAGCATTGCAAGATCTTTGTGAAAAATATAATGAAGCAAAAAACGAGGCCACATTTAGAAGTCAATTAGATAAACTACTCAAGCATTATTCTGGACGTAAAACTCCTCTTTATTTTGCTGAGCGCATATCAAATGAACTTGGTTTTAATATTTGGTTAAAGCGAGAAGATTTACTTCACACGGGTGCTCATAAGATAAATAGCGCCTTGGGTCAAATTCTATTAGCAAATCTTATGGGTAAAAAACGAATAATTGCTGAAACAGGAGCAGGACAACATGGTTTAGCTACCGCAACCGTTGCTGCTCGTTTTGGACTAGAATGTGTTATTTATATGGGTGAAGAAGATATCAAGAGACAAAAATTAAATGTTTTCAAAATGAATCTCATGGGTGCAAAAGTTTGTGCTGTATCCTCAGGAAGCAAAACCCTAAAAGATGCAACAAATGAAGCGATGAGAGATTGGGTAACAAATGTTGAATCTACATACTATATTATTGGTTCTGCGGTAGGTCCTCATCCTTACCCAATGATTGTACGTGATTTTCAGTCTGTAATTGGTAATGAGGCAAAAAAACAGTTCTTTGAACAGACTAACTTAGTACTACCCAATCGCCTTGTTGCATGTGTTGGCGGAGGTTCTAATGCTATGGGTCTTTTTTATCCCTTCCTCAATGATAATGTAGAAATAGTTGGTGTAGAGGCAGCAGGGGAGGGTTTAAACACTAATAAACATGCTGCTACACTTACCAAGGGTGATTATGGCGTTCTTCATGGTTCTGCATCTAACCTTTTGCAGGATCATGATGGCCAAGTTGTTAATGCTCATTCGATTTCTGCAGGCTTAGATTATCCTGGGGTTGGTCCAGAACACAGTTTCCTTAATGAAATTAAGCGAGTCAAATATTTTTCAGTTACAGATTCTGAAGCAATTTCTGCTCTTCGATGGTTATCAGAGCAAGAGGGAATCCTACCTGCACTTGAAACAGCACATGCATTAGCCTATTTAAAACAGAGGAACAATGGTATTGCCAAAGATGAACACGTTATAGTTTGTTTATCTGGCCGGGGTGATAAAGATGTAAACACAGTTGCCAAAGCAACGGGAGTTGATATTTGAATCGAATACAAAGTCTCTTTAAAAAATCTAGTGAAAAGTTAATTCCTTTTTTTACTGCTGGCTATCCTCAATTAGAAAGCACAGTAGACTTAGTATTAAGTGCTGTTGATGCTGGTGCGGATATGATTGAAATAGGCATTCCTTACTCAGACCCTCAGGCTGATGGTCCTATTATACAACATTCTAGTCAAATAGCATTAGATAATGGCATTACCATAAAAACTATTTTTAGTCAAGTTGAAAAAATTAGAAAGAAAACAGATATTCCTATTGCACTTATGAGTTACTATAATCCTATTTTAAGGTGGGGGCATGACAAATTTTTAGATGAATGTGTTTCAAATGGTGTTGATGGACTAATATTATCTGATCTACCATATGAAGAAGCAAAACCATTTTGTGAGTTTTCTAAACATAAAGGGATTTCTCCTATAATGCTAATTGCTCCTAATACTAATAATAGGCGTATAAAACAAATATCAAATCTATGTGATGATTTGGTTTATGTTGTAAGTATTTTAGGTATCACTGGAAACAGACTATCTTCAAAAAATCAGTTGTCAAGCTATTTAAATCGAGTTCGAGATCATAGTGTCAGCAAATTTGTGGTTGGTTTTGGAATCACTAGTAGGGAAGATGTGAAATGGTTTAATAAATATTCTGATGGTGCGGTTGTAGGGTCAGCTATAATAAAAAACTTAGCTGGGAAAGAAGATCCAATAAAAACAACATATGATTTTATAACAAGTTTGAAAGGTTAAGTATGATAACAATTGGTATTCAAGGTGGAAAAGGGAGCTTTTCAGAAGAAGCTGCTTACAAGTTTGCTGATAATCATGGTTTAAAAAAAATAAAAATAGTTTACCAGATTTCATCCGAGATCGTTTTAAAAGGTGTTGAAACAGATGCAACTGATTATGGTATTTTTGCAATGGAAAATGCACAGGGAGGAGTTGTAATTGAAAGCGTAAAAGCTTTGGCCAAATATCGTTGCGAAATTCTTGAAATGTTTCACATACCAGTAGATCAAAATTTGCTTGGTGTTCCGGGTTTAAATCTGGGAGATATTACAGAAATTCATTCTCACCAACAGGCTTTAAGACAATGTAAGGATTATTTGAGTAATCATTTTTGGACAAGGCCCCTCATTGAGGAGGATGATACAGCAGAAGCCGCTAAGAGGTTATCGGAGGGCATATTACCAAAAACTGTTGCTGTTATTGCAAACAAGGCATGTGCTGATCTTTATGGCTTGGAAATATTGCAAGATAGCATTCATGATCTAAAACACAACCTGACTTTATTTCTTGGGGTAAAAAAACTAGAAGCTTATGAATAGTGTAGGAATTATAGGTTTTGGAAGATTCGGTAAAGTTTTATCAAATATTTTACAAAAAGGTTTCAAAGTTAAGGCATATGATTTGAAAATGAGTAGAAACTTTCCAGGTGTTGAGTTTGTTGATAAAGATACAATATTAAAAGAAAAAATTATCTTTATTGCAGTTCCAATCAGTGCTTTTGAATCGCTCATTAACGACATTGCTCCAAAGTTAAAAGTCGGGAATACAGTAGTTGATGTATGTTCAGTTAAAAATCATCCTGTTAAAATTATGGAAAATAGGTTAAGCGATAATATTGGAATTATAAATACTCATCCTATGTTTGGGCCTGATTCATTTATATCAAATAATCGTTTAAAGATGATGATGCATAACACCAGAGACACTTATGGACAGTATGGATTTTGGAGAGGTTTCTTTATAGACCAAGGTATAGAAGTTATTGAAATTACGCCTGATGAGCATGATAGGCTTGCTGCAAAAACTCAAGGTGTTACTCATTTTTTGGGAAGAATGCTGAAAGAATTTGGCATTAAGAAAACAGCATTGGATACGCAAGGCTTTAGAGACCTACTTGATTTAGTAGATCAAACATGTAATGACACATGGCAACTTTATTCTGATCTTCAACATTTTAATCCATATACATCAGAAATGATATCAGAGCTAAAGAAGTCAATTAATTCAATTGAGACTCAAATAAAGGAAATATCAAATGTGGAAAGTTGATAGTTGGCGTAATTATAAAGCAAAACATATCCCTAAATATCCAGATGTGGATCACTTGCAAGAGGTTGAAAAAACTTTAAAAAGTTTTCCTCCGCTGGTTTTTGCAGGAGAGGTGAGATCATTAAAAAGGTCTCTTGCTGATGTAACAGAGAGGCGAGGTTTTTTATTGCAGGGTGGTGATTGTGCTGAGAGTTTTTCTGAGTTTAATGCTGATAATATTCGCGATACCTTTCGTGTTATTTTGCAAATGGCTGTAATTCTGACCTCAGGTATAAACTTACCTGTAGTCAAGGTTGGGAGGATGGCTGGTCAATTCGCAAAACCTCGTTCAAGTTCTGTAGAAGAAATCAATGGATTAGAATTGCCAAGCTATAATGGAGATATTATTAATGGTATCCAATTTAAAGATGACATTAGACGACCAGATCCTGACAGACTTTTAAAAGCTTATTCCCAGGCTGCTTCTACTCTAAATCTTGTTAGGGCATTTGCAGAAGGTGGTTACGCTGATCTGAGACATGTAAATTCATGGAATATGGGTTTTGTAAAAAGCGGTCCTCAAGGTGAACGGTATCGATATTTAGCTAATCAAATTCAAGATAGTTTAAATTTTATGGATGCACTTGGAATAAACTCAGGTAACACGCCTCAACTAAGAAGAGCATCTTATTTCACAAGTCATGAGGCTCTTCTCCTTCCATATGAAGAAGCTCTTACTCGTGTAGATTCAACATCTGGGAATATATATAATACCTCGGCTCATTTTGTATGGATTGGAGATCGAACACGTTTTATTGACAGCGCGCATGTTGAATTTTGTCGTGGCATTGAAAATCCAATTGGAATTAAGTGCGGTCCAACTCTTGAGCCTGATGATTTAATAAAACTATTAGATACTTTAAATCCTAAAGATGAGGCGGGTAGAATTACACTTATAACAAGGTATGGTTGTGAAAAAGTAGAAAAATATTTGCCTAAATTAATTGACAAAGTGCAAAAAGAAGGTAGATCTGTTATATGGTCTTGTGACCCTATGCATGGCAATACAATTAAAAGCTCAAAAGGTGTAAAAACACGCATGTTTGATAAAATTTTATCTGAGGTTAAAGAAAATATTTTAATACATCAGGCTGAGGGTTCTTATCCAGGAGGTATTCATCTTGAGATGACAGGTCAAAATGTGACTGAATGTATTGGTGGGCTAGATGAAATTTCTGAAGAGGATCTGTCTGATAGGTATCATACTCATTGTGATCCTAGATTGAATGCTAACCAAGCTATAGAACTCGCATTTCTTATTGCTGATGAACTAAAAAAAAATGGTTATTAAAGGAGAAATTAATCTTCCAGGAGACAAATCTATTTCCCATAGAGCTCTTATGATATCTGCATTATCTCAAGGCAAAGCAAGGATATCTAATATCTCAACAGGTGAGGATATTATCTCTACTTATAACTGTTTAAAATCCTGTGGTTTAAATATGATATATCAAGGCGGAGATGTGATTAAAAATGGTGGAAAATTAACCAATCCTAATCAACCTCTAGACTGTGGAAATTCAGGTACCACTGCTAGGTTATTGATGGGTTTATTGGTGGGTCAAGGTATTTCGGCAACTTTTACTGGAGATAGTTCATTATCAAGAAGACCCATGCTAAGAATATTGAAGCCTCTAGAACTAATGGGTTTAAAAACAAAACGTAATAATGGCCGACTTCCCATTAAAACTGATTCAAATAAGTTAAATGGGATTAAATATTCTTCAAATATTGCCAGTGCACAGATTAAATCGTCAATTCTTTTAGCTGGCTTAGGAGCAACTGGCCCGACTTTTTATACTGAGCCTTTTAAATCTAGAGATCATACAGAAATAATGCTTAAAAATTTGGGTGCAAAGATATCGATGCGTGGTTTAACAACAACTATAAATCCATTAAAAAAGCCTTTAAAGAAAATAAAAATAGATATCCCTGGTGATCCATCTTCAGCCGCTTTTTTTGCAGGAGCAGCTGCATTAGTTCCAGGCTCAAAGATTAAAATCAATAAGATCCTTAACAATCCTACTAGGAATGCCTTTTTTTTGATTTTGAAAAAAATGGGAGTAGGAATTAATTATATTAATAAACACCTAAATGAAGGGGAGCACGTAGCTGATCTGGAAGTCTATTATAAAAAAATTTATTCTGTGAAAATTGGTCAACAAGATGTTCCTAGTGTAATCGATGAAATTCCCATGCTTGCTATACTAGCTACTCAGGCTAATGGTTGTACAGTTATTAAGGGTGCTCAAGAATTACGTTTTAAGGAATGTGATAGAATTCATGCGATTTGCTCTAACTTAAAAAAAATGAATGCAAATATTTCAGAGCTTGAAGATGGTTTCATAATTGAAGGACCTACAAAACTTAACGGAGCGAAAATTGAGAGTTTCGGTGATCATCGAATTGCAATGGCGTTCACAATTGCGGGATTAATATCAAAAGGTTCGGTTGTTTTAGATAATAAAGATTGTGTTTCTATTTCTTTTCCAAATTTTTTTCAAAAACTTAAGAAAGTAGCCAAGTGAAAAATTTTTGCGTAATTGGTGATCCTATATTGCATAGCCTTAGTCCAAAACTTCATCATATGATATACTCAGCGCTCAATATTAAAGCAAAATTTCAGAAGATTAATGTCTTAAAAAATGAATTAAAAAACTTTATGAAATCTAATAATTATGATGGAATCAATATAACAATACCTCATAAAAAATTAATTGTACCTTATTTAGATGGATTAGGTAAAGATGCAAAATCTATTGGAGTGGTTAATTGTGTCATGGATAATTATGGTTACAATACTGATTGGATTGGTTTTACAAAGGCCATGGATTTTAATGGTGTTATTTTAAAAGGTAAACATTGTTTAATCTTAGGCTCTGGCGGTGCAGCAAGTGCGGTAGCTTATGCTCTTATGTTTGCTAAAGTTGGTTCAATAAGTATTAAAAGCAGAAATAAAAATCAATCAAATTATATGACAGAATGGATTCAAAGCCATTTTTCAGATAACAGGGTTTCAAGTCCTCCTGACATAGTGATCAACTGTACACCAGTTGGAATGTATCCTTATGTTGATTCAGTGCCAATTGAAATGAGTTTTATAAATGAAAAAATGATTCTGGTAGATACAATCTACAATCCTATCAAAACAAAATGGCTTTTAGATGGTAAAAAATTAGGCGCACAAGTTGTTGGTGGCTTGGATATGTTCATTGCTCAAGGTATTTTATCTGCAGAAATTTGGTTTGGGATTGATATTTTCAATCGTATAAACCTAAGTAAAATTAGAGAAGAGATTAAGGAAGAAATATGTTAGTTAGATTGAAGTTTCTAACATCAGGAGAGTCTCATGGAAAGGGTCTCCTTGGTATTTTAGATGGAATTCCTGCTGATCTTGAAATGTCAGAGGATTATATAAGCTATCAACTTAAGAGAAGGCAGATGGGGTATGGAAGAGGGGGCAGAATGAAAATTGAAAAAGATAGGGCAGAAATTTGGAGTGGTATTCGTCATGGTGTTACCCTCGGATCTCCTATTGGTTTGTTAATTGAAAACAAAGACTGGGTAAATTGGGAGCAAAAAATGTCAGTTGCTCCGATCAAAAAAGAAATTAAAAAAATTACCTTACCAAGACCAGGGCATGCAGATCTAGCAGGTTTACAAAAATTTGGTTTTGATGATATTCGAAATGTTTTAGAACGATCAAGTGCAAGAGAAACAACCATGCGAGTTGCACTTGGTTCAGTATGCAGAAAATTTTTAGAAGAACTTGATATTGAAGTAGGTAGCAGGGTAACTCATATTCATAATATCGAAGATAGTTCACCACTTGATAAAACAATATCCCCTAATCAGATTAGCAAAATAGTTGATAAATCACCAGTCCGTTGTATTGATAAGGTTATAGAAAAACAAATGATTTCGGTTATAGATGAAGCTAAATCAAATGGTGACTCTGTTGGTGGCATATTTGAAATCATAGCAACGGGATGTCCTTATGGATTAGGATCTCCGTTTCAATGGGATAGGAAACTTCAGGCAAAAATAAGTGCAATGATGATGAGTGTTAATGCATTTAAAAGCATTGAAATAGGCAAGGGTTCAGGTAATGCTGTAAAATTTGGCAGTGAGATTCATGATGAGATTGGCTGGGATGGAGTTAAGTTTACAAGGTTTTCGAATAATGCTGGTGGAATAGAAGGTGGTATGTCTAATACTGAGCCAATTGTAATTAGGCTATCAATGAAACCAATTGCAACTCTAACTAAAGCACTTCGCTCCATCGATTTTGTAACTAAAGAAGGGAAAGCAGCACACAAGGAAAGGACAGACTCATGCGCTGTTCCTGCTGCTTCAATTATTGCCGAAAGTATGCTTTGCTTTGTGCTGGCAGATGCGATTTTAGAGAAGTTTGGAGGAGATTCTATTAGCCAAGTTAAAGCTCATATGAAAGAAACAGGCAAATATTGATTAATATTTATATAGTTGGAATGATGGGTTCTGGCAAAAGTACTGTAGGAAAAATATTAGCAAAAAAATTGGGTAAAAAGTGTATTGACCTCGACATCCAAATTGAAAATAAAGTCGGTAAGTCTATCGAGAAAATATTTGAGAATGAGGGAGAATTGAAGTTTCGTTATTATGAGAATCTTGAATTAAAAAAAATTTCTAATTCCGTTGTTGCCTGTGGCGGCGGTGTTATTTTATCAAACGAAAATCTTGAACTGATGAGAAAAAATGGTCAAACAATTTATTTGAAAGCTAAAGTAAATGAATTGGTGAGAAGATTAAATGGATCAATAAATAGACCTCTTATAAAAAATCAGAATATCAGAGATACTCTAGAAAAAATTTTAGTAAAAAGAAAAAAAAAATACGAATCAATTGCGAATATATCTGTCACTACAGATGGCCTTACTCCCTCTGAAGTCTCTTCTGCTATTTTGAGAAAACTGTAATCATGAAAACAATAAATGTTAACCTCAAAGAAAGGTCTTATCCAATTCATGTTAAAAAGGATTTATTTAAACATATTGATACTATTCCGATAATCAATAATATAGGCCAAAAGTGGGTAATAATTTCCCACTCCATTATAATGGAAATAATAGGTGATAAAATAACCTCCTTACTTAGGGCTAGAGGTTTTGATTGTGAAAGTATCTTGGTCCCTGAGGGAGATTCCGCTAAAAATATAGATGAATATTCTGGAATAATATTCCAAATGTTAAAATTTGGCTGTGATCGCAAATCAGTTATTTTAGCGTTAGGTGGTGGAGTCATTGGAGATATTGCAGGTTTTGTCGCATCAACTTTTATGAGGGGAATTAAATATTATCAGATCCCAACAACTTTACTTTCTATGGTAGACTCTTCAATAGGAGGGAAGACGGGCTTGAATATATCAGGGGGCAAGAATTTGATTGGTTCGTTTTATCAGCCAGCAGGTGTTTTAATAGATCCAATAGCATTAAATAGTTTGCCTGTGGAAGAAGTTCACTCAGGAATAAGCGAGATAATAAAATATGGTGCCATCAAAGATCAAACCTTTTTAAACAAAATTAATGGCTGGTTAGATGATATTGAAAGCTTTCCATATTCAGAAGCAATAATAAAATCTTGCGAAATTAAATCTAAAATAATTTCAGAAGATGAGCATGAAGATGATTTAAGAAAGATTTTAAACTTTGGGCATACGATTGGTCATGCTTTAGAAGCATATTTTGGTTTTGGAACAATTCGTCATGGTGAAGCAGTTGCTTA
>MDSZ01046710.1_pt1 | contig 15046 bp, 14 predicted proteins | sample 811201 | NCBI WGS metagenome assembly MDSZ01 (sample SAMN05326647, study PRJNA326480) | marine metagenome | isolation source: seawater | place: Indian Ocean: North | collected 2010
TCAGTAATATCATTACCTAATATCAAAGTATGCATATCATGAGTCCCTTCATATGTATAAACACTTTCAATGTTCATTAAATGACGCATAATAGGATATTCTCCAGATATTCCATTTGCCCCATGAATTTCTCTTGCAATCTTACAACTCTCTCTCGCCATCCAAACATTATTTCGTTTAACCATCGATATTTGTTGAAATCTTAAGGAGTTATCATCTTTATTTTTACCAACCTGCAATGCTAATAATTGACCCTTTGTTATTTCATTAAGCATCCAAACTAATTTTTCTTGAACTAATTGAAAAGAAGCTATTGGTTTGTCAAATTGAATTCTTTCTTTAGCATATTTTAAAGAAGCCTCATATACTGCCATCGCAGCACCAACGGCTCCCCAGCCAATTCCATATCGAGCTTGTGTTAAGCATCCTAATGGACCTTTCATTCCTTTAACATTTGGTAACAAATTAGCATCTGGAACAAATACATTATCAAGGATTAATTCAGATGTAATTGAAGCACGTAAAGACCATTTGTTTTTCATTAATGGAGCAGAAAAACCTTCCATATCTTTCTCAACTATAAAACCTCTAACAATTCCATCTTCTGTTTTTGCCCAAACAATAGCTATATCTGCAACAGACCCATTAGTTATCCACATTTTGGTACCATTTAAAATATAGCCACCTTCTACTTTTTTTGCATTAGTTTGCATACCTCCAGGATTTGATCCAAAATCAGGCTCTGTTAAGCCAAAACACCCTATAGCCTTCGCAGAGGTCAATAAAGGCAACCATTTTTTCTTTTGTTCTTCACTTCCATATGCAAAAATAGGATATATAACTAAAGAACCTTGCACAGAAACAAAAGATCTAATTCCAGAATCACACCTTTCTAATTCCTGACAAACAATACCATACGTAATATGAGACATGCCTCCGCCTCCATATTCTTCTGGAATATTAATTCCTAAAAAACCCATATCTGCAATTTTAGGAATTAAATAATCAGGAAAAGTCCCATCCTGAAAATGCTTTTCTATAACAGGGTTAATTTCATTCTCAACGAAGTCTCGAGTATTATGCTGAGTCATTATTTCTTCTTCAGAAAAATGTTTCTCGAGCCCTAAATAATCTAATCCTTTAAGTTTCATTATGGTCAAATTTAATAAAATTATATAATAAGACTAACACTTATAATCAATTATGTTCCCTCGATTAACAAGCATATCTGGATCTAAACATAATTTAGAGTCCCTCACTTGATTTTCTGCATCCATGCCATAACAATCTATAAAATCAATTTTCTTTCTTTTACCAGTACCATGCTCTGCAGAATAGACGCCACCTAGCTCCGCAGAAATTTTAATTATTTTTTGATAAATTTCCAGAGCTATTTTTTTTTGAATTCTAGAAGGAATTAAATGAAAATGAAGATGGCAATCTCCCAGATGTCCAAACAATACATATTCAATATTTGCTTTTTGAATTAAAGCATGAGCCTTATCTAAAAAAAGTTTGAAATTACATGCAGGAACAATAGTATCTGTTATTATACTAATACCATCTAATTCTTTTGTCTTCTTAAGTGCTATTTCTGGCATAGAATGTCGTGCCTCAAAAAATAAATCCCAACTTTTCTTATCATTTAAAACATATATATCTTCATTGCTAATTTTACAATTAGAGTCTAATAAAATATTCAACCATTTTTCACACGCTTCTTCAATAGTCCCACTATATATAGGAATTTGAATATATACTGCAACTTGATTTTTATTTTTAAAAAATTTATCTCTATTAATCATATAATTCTGACAATTATAGCCAAAATATTCTAATGCAGATACCTGACTTAAACCAGAATCAAGTTTATTTATTAAAAACTGATGCAAATTAATAGCAGTTGATTCAGAATCTAATAGAATAAAAAGATCTAAATAATATTTTGATCTCTCTTTCAGCTGAAGAGTACAACCGGTTATTAAACCAAAGATTCCTTCACTGCCAATAATAAAATCTATAAAATCAATTTCTGAAACATCACATGTATATGGACCACTTGCATTTTTTATTTTAGGTCGATTATAATTTGGAATAGTTAATTTATTATTATTTAATATGAAGTGAGATTTATAAGATATATACTGACCTCTCTCACATTTAATACTATATCCGTTTGGCAAAATAAAAGTCAAAGCATTTACCCAATATCTTGTTGCCCCCATATCACCAGGTATAAACCCAGAGGCATTGCATGATAATGTGCCTCCTACCATTGCCTCTCTTCGACTTGTCGGGTCTACGGGATAAAAATATTTATTATTACTTTGACTTAAAACTTGATTCCTCATATCTTCAAGATATATACCTGCAGATACATTTACTTTATCATTACATACAATTGGTTGAACATGCTTTAAGTTCTCAACACTTAAAACAAAACCATCTAATGGAGTTGCGCTACCTGTAAGATTTGTTTTACCTGCTGATATTGTATATTGAATTTTAGTTAAATAAAAAACTCTGATGATGATTGTAGCCTCTACATCATTCTTTGGTCTGCATAGTCCAATTGCGGAGCCCTTTATATTAGACCAATCTTGCAAATATCCTTTTACAATGTCAGGATCAACTGTAATATCAATATTAAATTCTAATGAGATCCAGCTAATAATTGTTTTAATATTTACAATGGATTTATTTTTACAAAATAAATCTATTTTATCCCATGTAGACTTATCAATGCCTTTACTTAATTCAATTTTATGAGTACTATCATTCAAAACTATTTATGATCTAATTTTTGAAATTCATCATTAGTATAAGTTTTCATCGAAAAAGCATGAATTTCTTGCGTCATCAAATCTCCAAGAATAGAATATATTTTTTTATGCCTCTCAAGTAAACTTAAATCTTTAAAGTCATCACTTATTATAACTGCTTGATAGTGCCCTCCCCCTTCATAAGTAGAGTGGTTTTTGTGATTATTTGAAAAATCTGCTATAGAAATTTTTATGATATTCATTTTTGATTTTATTAAATTTTCAATTTCATTTATCATGATTTACTCACTTTTTTTAATTGATATCCAAACAATGCTGAAAGCATACCCAGGATTAATGGAATTAATAAGGAAATACAAATTATTGAAAAAGAACTCAGATTTAAAAATAGTTTTATTTTATCTATAATTAAATAATCTGCTATAAAAAAGTTTATAATTAATTTTATAAGCCATACAAACACTAGTGATATAACTCCAGATAATATAGCTTCCTTACTTGTTTTTGAAAAAAATCCTATTAATGTGCCTACAAAAACAATAATCCACCATGGAAAAATAGACGCTAAACTATAGGTCATGATAATATATATTAAAATTTTATTCTTCACTGATAATTAAAACCTTTTTACCTTTTAGTTGAGTGCGATTATTTCCATAAGTATAATTTAAATTAAAATAGTCTCCATCATTCCACTTATCAATATAATTATCATAATGCTCAGACCCAGGATCTCCAGACTGTCCACCTGGATATATACCAATAGCATTTATATTGTTTTCATGCATTTCCACTATATATCGCCAAGATGGACCAAATTTATTCTGCATTGCATTTGGAGACCATCTAGACCCTGAAGTTGGAATATCTAAACGACTAAAAGCATCAAAACTAGAATTAGGCAATATATGATGAATATCTGTACCTCGATAATCTGAATAATACCATTTACTATAATCTTTATGATTAAAATGTTTTTCTATTTTTTTAACTGCATTTTTAAAAGATATATTAATAACCTCTTTTGCAGTTTCTTTTTTTTCTGTTCGCTCATCATCAATCCACAAATGCTTTTCAGGATTTTCTATCACTTCTAATAATATATCATATAGAGGGTAAACCCTAGAATTGTATTTTTGTTGTCCATTTTTATCAATAAATAAATCACTCCAAATATTTTCATTAAGTTCTGCATACCAGGCATCAAAAATAGTTGGTTCAAACATTTTATGATTATGTATAGGATTATCTTTCCATTGAACTAGAGCATTAAAAATATTCAATAATAATTGATCGTTTTTTACTTCCTCTTTAATGGCTACTAATAAATGGGGCAATAAATCTTGGGCATATTTATTAAAATTATCATTTTGAATTAATTGCATGTCATCAATAGTCACATTTTCATTTTCTACCATATCATATAATAAATCATTAATTCTACTAGCTCGATGAGAAGGCCAGTATACCCCTGGTAAATAATAATAATCAATATTATCCGGAATAGGATGTTGATTTGCTGAACTCACAAAACCTCTTTTAGGATTAAAGCTTCTAGGCAATTCATCAAATGGGATAAAATCTTCCCATACATACTGACTAGAGTTTCCATAAAGAATATTTTTCCCATATTCTTCACATCGAATAGGAATTTTACCATTATGGTGCATACCTACATTACCATCAACATCTGCATAAACAAAATTTTGACTAGGACAATTATAATACTCTAAGGCTTCTAAGAAATCTTTATGATTAGTTGCATGATTCATTTTATAAAATGCAGTTATTTCTTGAGTAGGCTCATGCGCAACCCATTTAAAAGCTAAATTAATATCAGGATATATAATGCTAATACCTTGATTAAATGTAGTCATATCTAAATTACTTGAATCTATAATAATAGGGCCATGTTGTCTTGTCATTTTGATTGTATCTATAAATATTTCAGGAAAATTAAAGGCATCCCCACGAATCATAATTTTTTCTTCTTTTATTATAAAGGGAATAGATTCATTATCATATATGTAGTGATTAGAATTATTAGGGTCTATTTCAACTTGATAAAAATCTGATACATCATCTTCACCATTAGTTTCTCCCCAAGCAATATAATTATTAAATCCAGATAAAATTCCTGGAGCCCCTGGAATTGTTGCTCCCATCACATCAAGAGTTTTATTGTTCTTATCTGGTCCTGAAATCTGCATCACATACCAAACATTAGGCAGATTTAACCCCAAATGTGGATCATTTGCTAAAAGAGCACTTTTATTTTTTGTTTTATCTTTATGAACGGCCCAGTTATTACTACCAATACCCGGATTAGACATTTTAGGAATTTCAAAATTAAACGTTAAATTGGGATAATTAAAATCTTGATCACAATCTTTGGGTAATTGCGTTGGATTGGAAATTGATTCTTTTTCACTGATAATTGGATCATTTTTATATGGTTTTTCTGGATATAAAAACCTGGCATGATTTTCATTATATTTTTCTACAATTGATGAATACAATAAATCTGTATTTCTTCCACTCAAATCAAGAGACATCGCTTTAAGTAAAATACATGTTTTAAGAGGAGTCCAATGCTCCGGAGAATAATCTAAAATCTTATATTCAATGGGTAGGCTTGACCAATCTAAATCATTGATAAAAGCATTAACCCCATTAGAGTATGATATTAACATATCATAAACATCATGCTGCTTAACAATTTTAGAATAACCATCTGGGCAGTCCTCTAAACCATCCCAATTTTTATAAATTTCATTGTCATTATTTATACATTTTGCTATTGTTGATAAAGAGGCCTTAGCGCCATCTACAATTCCTAACCTTCTCATAAACCTATCGCTTTTTAATACATCTTTATTTTTTCCAATTATTGCAGATAAACTACCAGCATGTAATCGTGATATAAAATCCATTTGCCATAATCTATCACTTGCTACAACATATCCCTGCACCATGTACATATCTTTTTCATTTTCTGCAAAAATATGTGGGATATTATTTTCATCCCAAATTATTTCAACATTGTTAATTGTATTTAATCTTTGAAGTTTTTTTTCAGCTGAATTATTCCCAGCTATGTATCCATGAAATGGATCTAAAAATTTACCTATAGGAGGGTACGAACCAATTTTATTATTTAATATATGAATTAAAAAACAAATTGAAAAAAAAAGTACTAATGTTTTTACCGTATTATTCAATCTTTACTCAGATGATGAATAATGCAAATACATTAAGATTAGTACCCAGGTTGCAATAAAAACTATTATAAAAGTATCTAAATTCATTGATTTGGACTGTATTTTTTATATAAATGGAATATTCTATATTTATGCAGGAATACTAATAGCAAAGAAAAGGACAATAGGGAAAAAAGAAATATTTGAAATCCACCATAATTATAGTATTCTCCACGTCCAGGGTGGCTTTGAAAACCTGTAAAAAAATCAACAGAATAGTAAATTATAGGAAGCATAATAATTGACATTAATGATATATATGCTCTATTAATCGAAGTTTTCTCATATGCACCTCCATATTTTTTAATCATAAAATATCCTGCATAAATTAATACTAAAATTAAGGTTGTTGTTAATCGTGGCTCCCAAGACCAATAAACCCCCCATTCAACTCCCCCCCAAAGAGAACCTGTAAATAAAACTAAAATTCCAAAAAGAGTACCCAGTTCAGCAAACGAGAGTGCCTTGAAATCATACTTTATATCCTTTCTTGTTAGATATAAAAAACTATTTGCTCCAGATAGAATGAAACATACAGCAGCATTCCATGCGATAGGAACATGATAATAAAAAATCCATCGTGCATAGTTTTCTTTGCCATTCAATTCAATAAGATCACTAGAAGAAGTCACAATTAATAAAACATTAATGAATGAAAATATAATCGAAATCCAAAATACTAAATTATTAAACTGATTATTTAAAAAAGAACCACTATTCTTTAATAATGTCATAATATGCCCAAACTCCTAAAATAAAAATTATAATTGATGAAGCTAATATTATAAAAATCCAATTTGAATAATCATAAAAATTATAATTATTCATAATTCCTATTGTTGCCCGAATAATTGCCAATAAGATTGGAGCAGAGAAAGGAAATAATAAAATGGGAATTATCATTTCATTTCTGTTTGACCTTAGAGTCATTCCTCCAATTATATTACCCAATGCTGATAAATATAAGTTAACAGCTAAAGTTAAAAAAATTATTCCATAACTAACTTCAAAGTTAATCCTAAAAAATAAAATTATGATAGGGAAAAGAAATAATTGAACAATTATAATTTGAACAAAAAACGAAATAACTTTTGCAATAAAAATAATACTAGGATCAACTGGTGAAGATACCATCATATTAAAAGAATCAAGATTCTTTTCATTTTGATATGATCTATATAGACCTAAACTAGATATAATGAAAATGATAATCCAAAAAAATACAACAATAGATTCTAATTTTAAATTTTCAATAGATACAGAAAAAAGAAAGGCCAACACAATACCTAATAGTAACATTGAAATAATTGTTTCTTTACTTCTAAACTCTAATTTCAATTCTTTAAATAATAATGTGCTTAACATAATTAAATTTTTATTAATTTTTTACCTTTTAGCTCATATATAGAGCTAATTAAATCCTTTAATTTATCGCTATTATGTGAAGTCACAATAATAGATCGACCATCATCTTTCCAAGACTGCATTTTTTTCAATAATAATTCTTCACCATTAGAGTCAAGTCCATTTAGGGGCTCATCCATTAAACCTAATCTCCAATCAGATAACATAAATCGTAATAAATTAAATCTCTGAAACATCCCTTGGCTAAATTTTTCGCACTTTGAGTGCTTAAGGTCTAATAAATTTACTTCATCTAAAATCACATCAATATTTTCAGGAAGATTTTGATTTCTAATTTTTAAAAAGAAGGTGATATTTTCATATGTTGTTAAATGAGGATACAGCATAGGGTTATGCCCCCAGTATATAATGTGTTTTTTAGACTGACAATCTCTTGATAGTAAATTTTTATTGATAATTGAAATGGTACCAGATTCAGGCTTCAATATACCAGAAATAATTTTTAAAAATGTTGATTTTCCAGAACCATTAATTCCCGATATCTGGACAATTTCATTTTCACTTACATTCAAATTGATATCATGCAAGATATAATTAAAATCAAAACTCTTATTTAAATTATTTATCTCTAACATTGCTATGATTTATTTTTTCCTTTTCTTTATCAAATTGTTCCCTATCTATCAATCCTAAATTATATTCATTTTCAAGACTTTCATATTCATGTCCATTGTGTTTACTAAAATTAGTTTTTTTTGAAATATTTGATTTATCTTTAAAAAATGGAAAAATGATAAAAATTGATATACTAATAAAAATTAATATAAATAATATCTGCCACATAAAATTATAGATCCCTACTTTTATTTTTAATGATAAAAATTGATGAAAATATTAATCCTATAGTAATGATAGAAAATAAAATTATATATAATAATGAATTATCTTTATTGCGCACTAAATGCTTACCATAACATTCACTAATTATATTATAAATACCGATATTTGAAATTTTATTATCTGACATATTTGATTTAATATTACGAATTAGACAATCTTGATGAGCAATATTGTCATTAACTTTTGAATAAAATTGAGTTTTTAATATAAACGACTGCGTATCAGATAGGGATATGGAGTCCTTTACTAATTCAGAAATTAATTTTTTTAAGATCAATGCGTTCTCAGATGCATGGTTCACTAACAAGCCTTTATTGCATGGACACTGAATATTTTTTTCCAATTCATATTGTCGATTTGATATTAAAAAATTAGTGGTAATAACAATTAATATAAAATATAATTTAATCACTTGATTGATTTTTTGAGTTTTAAAGATTTGAAAATATTCATACTAATTAATCCTCCAATTAGTACAATAATTGTTCCAATCCAAAACCAATTAACCAAATAATTAACCCAAATTGTTAATGATATATTGTTATTGTTGTAATCTATTCTATCTAAAACAACATATATATCTTTTAATAAATCAGAGCTAAGTGCAATTTCCTTAGTTACATCAAATGGAGATATATAGTATCTCTTTTCTACAGTCATGATTTGATTTGATTCATTTTCTGCAATATTAAGGTTTACAATTTGAGCAAAATGGTTAGTTCTTTGAGAATTAATAATGATTTTAGTTTTATTTTCTAATTCTTGATAAGGAAATCTTGATTTTTCTTCAAGTCTATTTAGATATTCAACTAAATCATGGTTTGATAGATATTCTGGCTTTTCTATTGAGTGCCTATCTAATGCAGATATTTTATAATTACCAATTAAAATACTATCATTTTTCTGTTTAAGATTAAGAGTCTTAGATGTTTTAAGATCAAAAGCCTTGCCTAGCATACCAAAAACCATAATTAAAAAACCAAGATGCACAATATAGCCCCCATATCTCGGGCGATTAATTCTTAAAAGATTTAAAAACGCTGTTAAGTAATTTTCGTTTTTATTTTTAACTCTTAAAAATGTGGCACGAATAAATTCATCAAAAATACCATACGCAACAAATATAATTAACATAATGTAGATGCTAGCAATAAGATTAGTCAGACCAAAATTATCTAAAAATCCCAATAATAAATAACTTGTAATAAATACACTAAAACTAATAATTACAGGCATAAAAAATATTTTTTTAAGAACTTTCTTAGATGTCCTTTTCCATGCTAAAAAAGGACCAACACCCATTAATGCTAATAAAAATATTCCGAATATAACAGCTATTCCATTATATCCATTCATATCAACCATAACATTACTATCTTGGAAAATTATTTTATGAAATACAGGTTGCAATATTGCAAATAATATGAAAAGCATCAAGCCTACAAACATAACATTATTGTATAAAAACCCAGATTCACGACTTGCAAAAGATTCAATTTTTTCTTTTGGCTTAATATTTTTTATATTGAGAACAATAACTAATAAGCATGAAATAAAAACAAATATTGTTAAACCTAAAAGCCAGTATCCAATTGGAGATTCTGCAAATGTATGAACTGATTCCTGAATGATTCCACTGCGAACAATACAAACACCTAATATGGTCAGCCAATATGTTAAAGATATAAGTATTACATTCCATAGTCTAAGCATTCCTTTTTTTTGTTCAACTAAAATAGAATGCAAATAAGCGGTACTAACTAACCAAGGCATTAATGAGGCGTTTTCTACAGGATCCCAAGCCCAATAACCTCCCCATCCTAATTCTAAATATGCCCAACGTCCACCCAATACAATAGCAATAGTTAGTATAATCCAGCTAAATAGAGTGCTCTTTCTATTAGACTTCAAATATTCTGATTCATGACTATTTTCAATTAATGATGCTAAGGTAATTGAAAATGGAATTAAAAATCCAATATAGCCAATGTATAATAATGGAGGATGAATTAACATTAATAAATTTTGCAAACTAGGTGTTGTTCCTGTTCCCTCTAAAATATTATGCGTTGGGTCAAATGGATTTTCTAAAAAATATAGAAATCCAGAAAATGATGAAAATATTATTCCTATTATTATTAAAGCAGTTGGAAAAATTGGAGTAAATTTATTTGCCTTGCTAAAAACAAAGTATATTATAAATAAACTAATAATAGCTGTCCATAGCAATAAAGATCCTTGAGAGCCAGCCCACAAAGAACCAATTTTATATACTAATGGAGTTGTAGAACTACTTATTTTAGCAACAAATTTAATATCAAAATTATTATTTATAATTTGAGATAATAATGTAATAAAAGAAATTATAATTAGTATGGAAGAGCCAATCATCGAATTTATAGCAGACTGGATAATTCTATAATCTTTGTTCATTATAAAACGATTATAAAATAAAAGCCCTAATCCTATAATAGAAAAAATGAAGGCAAGAAAGATTAATGAAGAACCAAAAATTGATATCATAATTTAATAAGTATCTGTCTCTTCATATTTAGATTCACACTGGGTTTGCATTTTGTGAGAAACCAATATATTTTTAAGAATTAAATCAGAATTATTATACTTTACAATTGTATCTTTTAAAAAATAACCTGAAACAAGAACTTCTTTATCAATAATAGCAGGGCCAAACAATTCAGCTTTTGGGTTTTCAAGATATAAAACTTTAATAAATTTATTATTACTTAAATCTTTAGAGTCATAAAGATTGAAAATTGCAGAATTCTGCAATGAATCTAAATATAGGGAAGTATCAATATTTATATCTTTAGCATAACTAATACTACCTCGAATCTTAAAATAATCTCTATTTTGATAATCATTGATATTATTATTAAAGCTTAAAACTGACTCATACCTTTCACCCTTAGATATAATACTAATCCCTAATAAAACTATAATTATCAAACTAATTATAGTTATCGTGAATTTTAATTTGAATGACATTTCTTATTCGTAGATATTATAATGAATTTCTTTGGTAATATATTCTACTTGAGTGCTATCTGGAGTTTTAACTGATACATTAAACAGAGCTTTTTCTCCAGGCTCAATTGAAGTGTCAGTTACAATCCCTGATTTATATTGAAAAGAGGAACCCGCTATAAAAGAAGAGTCTGCAGCAATTAGATTAGTTTCTTTATCCCACAAATAAAAAACAACTCTTGCAAAATCTGCTCTACGCATCCCTTCATTAACAATTGATCCTGAAAAAACTCTTTTATCATTAAATTGCTTTTCTGTAGGAGCAAATTCAAATTTTAAATCTGGAGAATTAGGTGCTGTTTCTTTAATTGCAACAACATCTATTTTTTCAATTCTTATCTGACCAATTTGAGTTTTTAAAATGATACGCTCTATATCTTCTTGCAATATAGAACCTTGTACAATTGTTCCATTTTTTAATTCAATCTCATGTTGAATTGAAGGGGTTTTAACCATTTTCAATAACGTTGGGTCTAATGATATTCTATTAATTCTAGATTCATACTCAATGACTCTTGATTTTAAATCACTAATCTGATCCTGGATATCTTCAATCGTTTCATCCATAGGATAAAATGGTTCTGCATCTCTAATATTTTTTTTATTTGGCTTATTATCAAAATCTGTAGCAACACTAATTGGTTCATCCTCATCTGTAGTTTTATCAATTGGATTACTTGCACATGCATTGATTAAAACAAATAATAATAATAATTTAATTATAGAGTATAATTTCATTTAATTACCTTTGTGATATTGCATCGCTTCAAATGCAGCTTTTCTCAAATTCTCATCTATATTTTCATCATCCATGCTTTTTATAACTGTGATGATTTCATTATAAAATTTATAATTATCAGGGTCTTTTAACATTTCTAGCATATTATCAATAATATCCTGGTCAACAACATCGCTCAATGAATTAATTGCTTTAATTCTAATATGATGAGGATTGTCCTTATTGTTTGCAATATCTAATAATGAAACTTTAATGTCTTTATAATCATAATTACCCATTGCATCAATTAATGTGTTAAGGAGCCTATAATACTCAGATTTTCCAACCTGATATGACTCTATAAGCGACATCATTAATTTAGGGTCTTCAAATTCTTCAAACATCATATGTGCGTATCTGTTTAGACCGTTATTAGCCTGCGGGTCATCTAAAACCTTTACAAAATAGTCAACTAAATCAGTTGAATTTTTATTTGCCAAAACTTCAATCGCTTGACTTCTAACATTCATGCTTAAATCTTCATTAGTGGAAATCTCCATTAAAATTGGAATTACTTTATCATCCCCAATAGATCCTAACCTTTGAACTAATAGTTCATTCATACGATGATGATTGGTTTTGCTCGCTTCATATAATTCAACCAAAGTCAACACCTCATCTTCGCTACCAATTGTAGCAATTGCATTAATAATATTTTCTCTTACATCCATAATTTTAGATTCAGAAACTTTTAACCCATCGATTAAAGAACTAACAGATGTTGTATCTTTATAATCAATTAACATATTAATAGATTGATTCATCATGTCAAACTCAAGAAGACTCCCATCGCTAACTGACTTTCTAATTGATTCAGTAACAAATGGTTGTTCATTGCTTTCTAATGCACGTAAGGCAGCAAGTCTTACATCATAAGGTTGCTTTATATCTTTATAAATTTCTAATAAATTTTCGGCAGATTGATTTTTGCCTTTTTCCATTTTAAGACGCTCTTTTTCAACGTCTTCTACCGAATAGAAATCAGGAGCAGCGCAACCTACAATTAAGACCAAAACGATATAATTTATATACATCTTTTTCATAATACTTTATTTTAATTTATTATCCCTTATATTGCTTAATAAAAAAATATGCTGCTAAAACTAACTAAATTTACAATTCATTCCAAGAGAATTGAGTCCAATTTTTGCCATCAAATTTTGTGATTGAGTAATGTTTTAACCAATCACCTAAAAATATTAATAATTTTGAATCTTTTTCTATAATTTCTTTTTGGTGATAATGACCAACTAAAACAACATCAACCCCTTCTTCCCATTTTTGCTTAGAATATTCTGATATATCTCGAAAAATCTCTTCCACATTATTATCAAAATGGTTGTATCCTTGGCTTGTATGAGAAACTTTTTTTCCAATCTTATATCCAATTTTCTCACCTAATAATTTAAAAAAGAAAATAAACACTTTATTTCGAAGAACCTTTTTAAGCAATCTATATCCTACATCACTTTTCAATAATCCATCTCCATGTGTTACTAATATTTTCAATCCAAAATCATCTATTAATAAATCATCTTTATAAAAAGATTTTAAAAATGAATTTTCAAAGTGACCAAAATTCCAATAGTCATGATTACCTGCAACATAATGAATATCAATTCCATTATCTTTTAAACTTTGCAATTCTAAGAATACATCTTGATATATTTCAGGTGTGTTTTTGCTGAATTCAAACCAAAAATCAAAAAAGTCTCCTCCAATTATTAGCGTCCCACCAGATAGTTTAATTTTTTCAAATAATTGAAATAACTTTTTACGCCTTTTAATTTCCGGATCATCAATTTCCATACCCATATGAGAGTCTGATATAAAATAAAGAGGAAGCTTCATGCTAGAATTTAAAACAATTAATTAAAATTATGATGTTTTTATATATATTTAGATGAACTTATTTTGTTAAAAATTTACATAGACAATAGGATGCTTATGAAAAATATTATTTTAATAGCCATATTTAGCCTGATTCTATCAATTGACTCAATTATTGAATATCATGATAATGGAATGCCTAAAATAATTGCTACTTATAAAGGTTCCAATAGTTTAGAACTAACAAAGAAAGTAGGGTATTATGATAATGGAGAAAAACATTATGAAATAAATTATTATAAAGGAAAAGTAAAAAATTCTCAAGTATGGGATAAAGGTGGCAATAAAATAACAGAGAATATGATTGAAGAAATAACAGGCAATAAAAAAGAGGTAAATTATATAGATGAATTATTAAATATGCATGAAAAGCAAAATGAAAAAATTATATATATACAAAATAAAATTGATTCATTAGAATTACAGCTATCAGAATCTATACTAATATTTAATAATTATAATTTAAAAAATGATACTATTATAAATAATGTCAAAATGGAAGCAGATATAAGAAATAATGAATACTTAAAAATTAAAGATGGTGTAAGAAAAATAGATAGTATCATGAAAAATTTAGCTAGTAATATAAATCCATTGCTAAAAAGTAATAAAGACTTATTATACGATATAAGAATGGAGTTAAGCAACTTAGAGACGAAGTATATTAAAATGCTAAATCTAAAAGGGGACTCTGATCCAGAAGTCATTCAATTAGCCAAGAAAATTAAAACCTTAAAAAGCCAGTTAAATATAAAAACCGAAAAGTATGTACAAAGAGGCTTCGATGAAGAAATATCCTTTACAAAGGAGCCTTTTATAGATCAAAAAAATGGGAAGTATGATAGTCCAGAAAAATTTCAAGATAAAAATTTTAACAAACAATGGGATGAAGGCGAATATTTTGTAGATACCAATAAAAATGGGAAGTATGACTCAGGTGATATGCTACTTGATGTTAATAAAAATGGAATATATGATGAAGATGTAGATCAATATGTAGATATTGTTGGAAATGGAATCTATGA
>MDSZ01036807.1_pt1 | contig 15045 bp, 11 predicted proteins | sample 811201 | NCBI WGS metagenome assembly MDSZ01 (sample SAMN05326647, study PRJNA326480) | marine metagenome | isolation source: seawater | place: Indian Ocean: North | collected 2010
CCCCTTCGGTTTGGTGGAGGTAGGGGACGTCCGCATGCAGGAACAGGAAGAAATCATGCGACGGGCATTGGGAGTGATCATGGCGTTTCAGGTCTTGCTCTTCTGGCATTTTTGGGAGCTGGAACAACGCACACGACAGGTCAATATAAGAAGCATGTTGCAAGAGGGATTCAGTTTCTTGTCAGTCGCCAGCGTCCAAATGGTTCTCTTGCAGGTGATGCAGAATTCTTTGCGCAGTTGTATTGTCATGGAATGGCAGGCATTGCCCTTGCAGAGTGTGCGGCGATGACGGGAGACACGTCACTCCATGAGCCATTGAAGCGTGCGTTGTCTTACACGCTTTCAACTCAGCATCCAGTGACGGGCGGTTGGCGATATTCCATTGGCGATCAAGGGGATACGAGCCAACTTGGCTGGCAAGTTATGCTATTAGAATCGGCGGCACTCGTTGGGCTTGATGATCATACGGATAGGGCTATTGAAAAAGCTCGAGAGCGGGCGAGGCGATTTCTGAAGAGTGTCTCATCAGGACGATCTGGTGGCTTGGCAAGCTATCGGCCTGGTGAACGGCCGACCATGCCGATGACTGCAGAAGCACTCTTCTGCAGGCTGAAACTCGGGCTTCATCCAGAACATCCATCTGTTCATGAAGCAATGACTCTCCTTGAGGCATCCTCTCCAAATCACCTGAGGCCAAATGTCTATGCATGGTACTATGCAACGCTTGCCTCGTTTCATGTCGGAGGTCCTCAGTGGTCTCGGTGGAATCAGAAAATCCAGTCTGCCATGCTTCCGTTGCAGCACACCGAAGCAGGCTCTCTGAAGGGAAGTTGGGATCCAGATCCAGTGTGGGGAGGTCACGGTGGACGGGTGTACGCTACCGCCATGGCAGCGCTCACATTGGAGGTCTACTATCGTCATATTCCTCTTCATATTGCGACTTCACTGGCAGGTGAGACACACTAGACGGTTTGAGCCACTTATAACGTCAGTTTGACCCTGTTTTCGGTGGATGTAGACTTGTAGTAGAAATATTCAGATCCGTGTTCCCCGAATAGGAGATTGTCTCGTGCAATTTAGCTGTACCCAACTGATTGCTTTCATGGGTCTTGGCACTATGGAATTGCTTGTTGTGGGTGGTGTTGTTCTCCTCCTCTTTGGATCGCGTCTACCAAAAGTTATGCGTTCACTCGGTCAGGGGATTGTCGAATTCAAGCGAGGCGTACAAGGCATCGAAGACGATAACAACTCATCATCGAGTCACGATGCGGATCATGCTGCTGGCAATGGCTAGTGGTTGGCGTTGAGTGAGCACCCCAACACTTAAATTTATTGGCGTTACTTCCCGCATCATTTCCCTTTCGATTTTCTGAGAAAATGTTTGGACTTGGACCGTTGGAATTGTGTTTGATTGGTGCTATTGCAGTGATGCTCTACGGCAAGCGATTACCAGAGGTCGGCCGGTCAGTTGGTGGTACGCTTGCAGAATTTAAGAAGCAGTGGGCGTCTATCTCTCAGGATCTTGATGTTGCGTCTCACATTGATGGCAGAGCAAGTGACTCAAAGACCTCGGCTCGAAGAATTGCCGGCAGTGATTTAAGCGATCGAGTGGAGTCGTCCCATGTTGCTTCACCACGTTTTGAACCACCGAAAGCTTCGGAAGACCAAACGTAGAAAATCCTGTTGTTCTGATTCGTGTGAGCTGCGGGATAGATCAGTCTTCAGCTAGCCAGGCTTTTGCTTGATCGACTTCGGATGAGCTAAAGGTTCGGATAGTAGCCATGGTGAATGGCTTGCAGATCGTACCCATCCACTTTTGCCACGTTGTTTCACCAATGAGGGCAATACGATCAATTGTTGTGCAGTGTGTTGTAGCAAACGCGATGTCATCCCAGAGCGCTTTCGCATCCCAGCCATGGAACTCATGAAACCAAGCAAGGATTCTTGTTTTTCCATGCTCAGCAATGGCTGCATCAACCATTGGAACAAATGTTTTATAGTCTTCATCATGAAGTTTACCGGTTAATTTCATGCCAATCGTGTGTGCTGGCATGTCTTTGATCATTTCAATCATATCTTGGTCCTTTTGATTTGAAGAAAGCCAAACGTGGGTGCATTGATTGCGTAGTATAGGCCAGTCGAATGATCGAGTGGATCGTATATCTTTTTTGTACAGGAGTTGGTGTCAGTACAGATTGAATTGAATACCACTTCTGGAAAAAGTTTCGAGAAAAAATGCATTTTTACAAGTCAAAAGCCCCGCCACCCGAGAAGATGGCGGGGCTTTGGTTTACTCTGCTGAGAGTCATTGACGAAGGCCACATCGTCACTGGCCCCTCGAGGCATTCCCTTCAGGCGGTAGTGTCCAGCTGCAGGTATTGCAGAGGGCCCAAAGGCTGCCGCCAGTGCGACAGTGATCACTGCCCAATGATAAACGCAGTGATCGCTGCTTGGTTCGAGTTACCTGTTCGTCAGTGTCATTCAGTATCCTCTGAGTAAACCGCAATAATGCATCTCGCTGTTGCCGATTGTCTTAGCGAGTCATCAATGCCACTCTCCTGTACGTATTTGCATAAAGATGGTTCGAATCAAGAAATGCTTTAGAAATAAATAGGTGTGATGTCTTTGGAGGTATCGAGCACTATGTCCTGCAAGGTGTTAATGCATTTTTTGCTCTCTCATCCTCAAGATTGCATTTATCAGGTTGCAGGATGCCCATCACGTCACAAACACGTTTCCTTTTTGGGCCTTGTGCTGAGGGGAATGACCTCCAGTCGACGCTCCCCCAATGACTGGGTGGGCCTTGCCTCCAGCCCACGACGAGCATGTTACGATGACGGTAGGGTCTTAGCCGTTAAGCCTTTCGGCTTTGGCTGCCCTTCACGTCGATGAGAGGATTCTTGAAATTGTCTTCAACAAAGTGTGTAACGCTCTCTGTTTTTCAACGCATGTAGTTAAAAAACTATCGGCATGATGGCGGCAGACGGTCAATCGAGGCTACAGGTCTGAGATGACATTTCCATCAGTAGGATCACACAGGTATTTCCATGCATCCACATCTATGGTGTCAGATAAAAAGCTGACACTTCCATCAGCGATTGTGGCCAGAATTCCTCCACTGTGAGGCGATTGCGCACTGGTATTGTCACAATCACGAATCCAGTCCGGCATTACTTGAAACATGTTGCAACCTGAAGCGAGGGTGGTGGCTTCGGGCTGTTGGCCATTCATGCAGAAATGAGGCCGCCATCGAACATTCGAATCAGCCCACAAGTTGCCAAGAGTACTAGAGTGATTGGGGTCTCCACTTTTTCCGCAGGTCCCATATCGCTCACTAAACATTACTGTTTTCGAAAGGCCATCGGTCATCATGGGAATGCGTGTGTTGCCTTCGGTGGAAAGGTTGGCACGATCACCGAAAACAAAGAAGTTTGCAGCATAGTTTCCAATGGCCCATTTGTTCGCACCTCCATTGGTTGTGGCGCTGAATACCTCTGGGTTTGGGCGGCTTGGGCACAGATATCCGGCAATTGAGTGAGCATAGACCGGGCTTCCGTCAATAACGGTGACAACACTTTTATCTGACTGTTCGTACAGGGTTGATTCCTCCAGGAAAGGAAGAAGAAAGTAGAATGCTGTCGCCCCAATAAACCCTTTGTAGGGTCCGGCAACTTGAATTGGAGATGTTTTATGGTTTCCAGTTGGGGCATCATTCACGCATAAAGGTGGGAGAACTTGATTTGTGTCGAGAAGATTGTGTGCTGCAAGCCCAACCTGTTTGAGGTTGTTTGTACAGGCCATCCGGCGGGCCGCTGATCGTGCAGATTGAACAGCGGGTAAAAGCAGGCCAATGAGTACGCCGATAATGGCAATCACGACCAGAAGTTCAACAAGTGTAAATGCATGTCTTTGCTTGGGGTGTCGTAACATGTTCCGCCTCGACAAAAAGAGTTGAAAAAGTTGTTTCCAGACCTCCTTAAATGTACATGAAAAAACATGGCTATACTAATTTCGTTAAACGGTCGTGATGTTTCTGCGAGTTATTATGAGTGAGGTGACATGAAAAACATGTTGTCTTTCCTGTATGAACGGCCGTTTTTCATTGCTTTTTGATCAGTCGTATTCTCTAAAGGCTATTCGAGGGTGAGTTGTGATACCGATGCAAGAAATGAACGAGTACGTGCGAAAGAAAACAGTTTTTGTTGTGATGATGGTTGTCTTCCTTGCCAATGCAACAACGACTTCGGCAGACAGGCCAAATGTTTTATTCCTTGCAGTTGATGACATGAATGACTGGATTGGCTGTCTTGGTACAACGCCTCATGCGCACACTCCAAACTTCGACCGGCTGGCGAAGCGAGGAGTACTTTTCTCCAATGCGCATACGGCTGGCGTGTTTTGTGCTCCAAGTCGAGCTGCAATTTTTTCAGGTCAATTTGCATCAACAACGGGTTGCTATCGAACAGCACATTATTTTCACACGAGTCCCGAGATAGAGTCTCTCCAATGTAGCTTTGCCAAGGCTGGCTACCAGACATTTGGTGCTGGGAAGTTATTTCATCACCCAGCGGGTGCTATTGACCAGCGAGGTTGGAGTGAATTCTTTCTTCGAAATCATGCCCAAAAAATTAATGGTTGGGGTCTAGAGTCGTGGAGTCAAGAAACACCATTTCCGAAGCCATTTCCAAATAGCATTTACAACAAAAATCAGGAGATCACAGGAGGTTTGTTTTTGGAATGGGCTCCTATTCCGAATGAAGACGAAGACACGATGGCAGATACCATGCGGGTCAACTGGGCTGTTGAAAAACTGAAGCAACAACATGACAGTCCATTTTTCCTAGGTGTCGGGCTATATGCTCCTCACTTTCCAAATTATTGTCCTCAAAAGTATTTTGATCTTTATGATCCAAAGAACATCCCACTTCCACCGTATAAAAAAGATGATCTAGAAGACTTGCCTCCAAAGATCAAAAAGATCAAGACTGCACGTTCTCGCATTCATCAGAGGCTTGAGCAGTTGGAGGCAGTGGATGATGCCATTCATGGGTATCTGGCATGTATAAGCTATGCCGATGCCATGATGGGCAGAGTGCTTGATGCATTGGATGCAAGCCCATATGCGGATAATACGATAGTCGTTCTTTGGAGTGACCACGGCTATCATCATGGTGAGAAAGGTGATTGGGGGAAGCACACTCTTTGGGAACGTACGTCAAATGTTCCGTTCATCTGGGCGGGGCCTCGCATTGCTCAGGGAAAAGTTTCTGACGTGTCAGTCAGTTTGATTGATATGTATCCCACGTTGGTGGAAATGTGCAAACTTCCGTTACCACATCAACGTTTGGAAGGAACATCGATCGCCAAAACACTTGCACATCCAGAAGAAGCAAAGGACAGGAATATTTTTCTGCCGCACATGAATCCCGGGGAGTATGCCGTTGTCAATCGTGACTGGCGGTATATTTCGTACGGTGACAGTGATGAAGAGTTGTATGACGTACAACAAGATCCAAATGAGTGGGATAATCTCGCCTCAAATCCTGATTTTGCTGCAATTAAGGGACGTCTGAGGAAATCTGCGCCAACATCATTTGCTCCTCCAGAACCCTCCTTCAATGCGAGAAAGGACCTTGTTGTTGATGGTGAAACCTTTTATTGGAAAGGTGGTAAGGGGAATTATGTGCCACCACAGAAATACCTGCCCTACACGGACTCTGGCAACCAAAAAGCTGAAGAAGCGGATCGTTTGCCTTCCAGTAGGGTTAGCCAAAAAAAGAAGGCAGCCGCACAACTCAAGAATATTCTTTTTATTGTGTGCGATGATCTTAACACGCATGTCAGCCCGAGCGGATATCCATCAATAACGACGCCAGCAATGTCTGCATTGGCTCATGAGGCGATGACCTTTCATCGAGCGTTCTGTCAGTATCCCGTATGTGGCCCTTCTCGAGCATCTCTGCTAAGTGGACTCTATCCTGAATCAACAGGTGTTCTCAACAATACAGATGACCTGAGGACGACCCGGCCGGAAACAGTGACATTCCCACAGTATTTGAAGGAAAATGGATTTTGGACTGCAAGTGTTGGAAAAGTATTTCACTCTCCCCGCCATGAGCCAGGAGATCGTGCCTGGAACGCGTTTGTTCGATTTGAGAATGACGAATTGCCAATTGTCCAAAAAGCGCGGGAAAAATTTGAAAAAGAGTACGGTTCTGTTGAAGACGAAAAAAATCGACGGAACTGGAAAGTCATTCAAAAACAGGTTTCACGTAAACTCAATGCGCAAACGCCGCCTGGATTCGGTCCAAGTGGCCTCTCTGATGAGCAGCATAAAGATGGAAAAAACGCCAGACAAGTTATTCAATGGCTTCAGGAGAAAGCATATGGCAAACAACCATTTTTTATTGCCTGTGGTATACAGAAGCCTCACGTTCCATTTCTTGCGCCAGATGCATACTTTGGTTTATACCCTCTTGATACCATTACGTTTCAGGCCGATCGGCCGACATTATGGAATTCGCTCCCCTCAACGGCTCTTTCCAAACGCTATGAGGCATTTGGTTTTCAGTTAGGCGTTGAGAATAAACACCTTCGCAAAGAATACATGCAGGCGTATCACGCGTGTGTTTCTTTCATCGATGCACAAATCCAACGCATTTTGGATGCCATAAAAGAGACTGGCCATTGGGACGATACTCTGATTATTCTGACGTCTGACCATGGTTATCATCTTGGTGATCACTTTTTGTGGGGAAAAGTGACTCTTTTTGACATTGGTGCAAAAGTGCCTCTTATGATTCGAGCACCAGGCATCACAAAAGAGGGAGCCGTTTCGCAGGCCATGGTCGAACTGATTGATTTGTATCCTACCATCACAGATCTCATGGGGCTGGAAACCCCGCCACACCTACAAGGCACCTCACTGAGAACACTTCTCGGTCATCCAGATCGTTTGGGTAGGAAGCAGTATGCGTACAGTGTTGTTTCACGTGGTGCAAAGTTGGGTTATGCCTTGCGAAATCAACGCTGGCGTTATGGGAAATGGCCAGATGGTGAAGAGTTGTATAATCTGGTTCACGACCCGAATGAAAAAAGAAATCTTGCGCATGGTGAGCATCAAGAAGAGAGACTCGAAAACTTTCGTCAGGTTCTCAGTGAGATTCAAGCAAGAGCGAATGAGAGACGGTAGTCGATGTTCTCATGGCATGCATTCCGTAAAGCTCATTCGTGGAAAAGAATCACTTTTGTTTCATGTGTGCGAAAGAGTCTCAGGCACGTAGTCAGCAGTGGAGTGTCTCTTAGACTAACATTGGACTGTGATGCTGAGGCTGTACATATCGTTTGGAACGTTCACAATCAATAGTTTTTTGTATTCGTAGAGGACGGCTTTCCATGAAAAAGTATCTTAGAAAGCAAAGCATGTTATCCAGAAGAGGCTGGTTGAAGAGTTCTTCGGTAATAGGAGCATCAGCCATTGCCTACCAGCGCATTGCACATTCAGCAGTTCGTTCTCATCGTGTCCGCGTTGGTTTTATTGGTTGTGGAGGCCGTGCAACTGGTTTGCTTAAGGGCTTTTCGAAGGTTTCAGATGTCGTGTGGGCATGTGATCCCGATAGCCAAAGAGCAGAGCAATTTCAAAGAAAAGTGAAAAGAACAAACGCGCTCAAAAAAACGGGTGACCTCAGGCGTGTCTTGGATGATAAATCAGTTGATGCTGTTGTTGTAGCAACTCCGGACCACTGGCATGCGCCCGCGGCCATCCTGGCATGTGCTGCAGGAAAGCATGTATATGTTGAAAAACCGTGTAGCCACAACTTCACGGAAGGTCAACTTCTGGTCGATGCTGCACGGAGAAATGACATTGTCATACAGCATGGAACGCAAAGCAGAAGTAATCCTTTTATTGTCAATGCAATTCAATTGCTGAAGGCGGATATCATTGGAGAGCCACTGATTTGTAAGGCATGGAATATACAACGCCGAAAGAATATTGGTCACGGAAATCCCTCTTCGCCTCCAGCAGGGGTTGATTACGATACTTGGGTTGGTCCAGCTGAGTTTGTTCCCTATCAGTCAAATCGCTTTCACTACAACTGGCACTGGTGGTACAACTTCGGAACGGGTGATCTCGGTAACGACGGTGTTCATGAAATAGATATCGCGAGGTGGGGGTTGGGGGTGCATGGGCTCCCGTCACAGGCCAATGCGATGGGTGGGAAGTTTTTCTTTGAAGATGACCAGCAGTTCCCTGACTCAGCCACCTGCGTGTTTCAATGGGAAAACAAAGATCGTGAGATGAAAGACCAAAAGAAACAGCTCATTTTCGAAATGCGGATTTGGTCAAAAAGTTATCCGCATAATGTTGATTCAGGCGTTGAGTTTTATGGCACAAAGGGAATGTTATTTGTGAGTAAGCGAGGGAAGATCGCTGCATGGGATGACAGCAATAAGCCGATAATGGAGTTGCCTGAAACGGACCTCTCAAGCCTTGCTGGTAGCCATCAGGAAGATTTCGTGGAAGCTATTGCCGGTTCTCGAAGGCCTGCAGCTGACATTGAAACAGCCCATGACTGCTGTAGTCTTGTTCATTTTGCAAATGCTTCACTTCGGCTTGGACGATCTATCCATATACGGCCACATGCTGAAGAGTTGATGGCGCATGATCCAGAGGCGAAGACAATGCTTGGCCGTTCCTACCGATCAAAGGGGTATTGGGCAATCCCGGCAAACATGTCCTAAGACTACACTTCCGATGAGGTTGCCTGTATGTGGTTGATAAAAAGAATTCTGTCAGTCGTGCTTGTGGTATCTGTCGTAGATCATAGTTGTGCAAGCGACGGTGTGGTCTCCTTTGACATGACGAGTGATTCAGTCGTTGTCCTGATTGATGGCCAGCGGGTGACGGAGTACTTCGTCAGGGATCCTTCCGCAAAAATTCAACGTCCTTATTTCTCACATGTCAAAACAATAGAGGGGGTTCAGGTAACTCGAAGCTGTCCTCCAGGGCCAGATGACCGTCAAGATCATGCGACCATGCACCCAGGTATTTGGTTGGCATTCGGTGATATCAGTGGCGTTGATTTCTGGAGAAATAAGGGACGTATTGAGCACGTGGAATTCGTTCGCCCTCCCGCAGTCAAAGATAATACCGGAAGCATTGCGATAAGAAATCGATATGTTGATGAAAAAGGCAGAGAAGTCTGCATGGAAAAGCTCTGTGTCGAAATCGTGGCCTACAAGGATTTCTATATGCTTCAGTTTGACTCAATCTTTTCAGGAATGAACCACTTCTCATTTGGTGATCAGGAAGAAATGGGATTAGGCATTCGAGTCGTATCGCCGCTGAGTGAAAAGCATGGAGGGCAAGTGTTGGTTCCTGCAGGTATTACAACAGCAAAAAAATTCTGGGGTCAACCCATTTCATGGTGCGATTTCAGCGGGACTGTAGAGAACAAGAGGGTTGGTATTGCGCTTTTTTGTTCTCCTCAAAACCACTATCAAAGTTGGTGCCACTGTCGTGATTACGGTTTGCTTGTAGCAAATTGCTTTGGAAGGCACGCGATGCGGCAGGGAGAGAAAAGTCATGTAGACGTTCATTCAGGACAGTCTCTGAGGCTCCAGTATGCTGTAGTGGTTCATGGAGACATGAATGCTAAGAAAATAAGCTCTGTATACGAACAATATTGCAGCACTCATGGCTCGACGGAATCCGTGGAGTGATTCATTTCATGCTTCAGTTATGACGAAGCTAAGCCTGCAAAATAGATTTATTGGGCATCAATGCACAGTTGGATTGATTCAGCAATTTTTGGGTGTTTGGCAAAAGGGTCATTGCATTCATTGCCGTATGCCTTCAACGCCTGAGCAAGTCTCCGTGTATGGCTTTCACTGCCGGGACGACCGTAGAAATTATGTAGCTCGTCCGGATCGTTTTCAGAGTCAAACAACCACGGTCGGTCGTTTGCTGAAAGAACGAGTTTGTACTGAGCATCGATAGCACATATCCAGTTTGCAGAGGTTCCAGCATTGCGCAGGAATGTCACGGGGTTTTCCGTGTTGCTCGAGCCGTTCAATACGTTTGAGAGATCCCTGCCCTGAAAACCGATCTGTGGTTGGATGCCAGCAAAGGCAAGGAGCGTTGGAGTAATATCAACAGTACCAACAGGATTTGTGTATACGGTCCCTGCGGTAAGGCGTGTTGGGTAACGAATGAGCATGGGAACTCGTGCAGATCCTTCGTACGGATTGCCTTTATTCACTCGGTCGTGCTCATAGCAGAGGTCACCATGATCCGACGTCATCAAGACGATTGTTGAATCAAGCTTTTTTGCGTCCTCCAACGTCTTAAGGATTCTACCAACATTGTCGTCAAGGCACTTAACCATTCCAAAATACTTGCTCATCTGCTCTCCACGGAACACGGCGTGATTTTTCCCTTCGCCGAGCCATTTCGGGCTTGGGGCATCGTCCTGCCCATACGTACGAGGAGGTAAATAACGCAAATGATCGAACATTTTATCGTACGGGGTTCTGACTGTATTCGGTCCATGAGGATCTGGATAACTGACTACGGCCAAAAAAGGACTTGTTGTGTTGTTGTTGATGAAATCAATGGCTCGGTCAGTAAGAAAATCAGTTGAGAAGGATGTCTTGTCAGCATTATCGACTCCATAGCTTGGTTTGCCTTGCTTGTCGCGAGCAGCAACCTGTGCAGTCGTCCCGTCCAAAGAAAACTTTTTCCAGTGACCGCGATTAAACATGAATGTTTTGTTGATAAACCCGCCATCGATTGCGGGGGCCCATTCAGGTTTTCCATTTCCAGCAAGATGCCATTTGCCAATGAATCCTGTCTGATACCCGTTGTCATGGAGGATGGTAGCAAGCGTGGGAATATCACTCCTTAGTTTGAGGTTGTTTGTGGGGACACCGGTATTTTGAGGATATAACCCCGTAATCATTGCAGCACGACATGGAGAGCAGACCGGTGCGGTTGCATAGGCTCGTGTGCACATGAGCCCTTCCTTTGCGAGTCGATCAAGGTTTGGCGTTGTGACAACGGTGCCCGGTCCCCACATCTCGGCTTGCTCTTTTGGCAGTCGATCACGATAGCATCCGAGCGTGCGGAAATTGTGTTCATCTGTGATGATAATGAGGATGTTCGGTTGGTCCGCCGCAATTCCTTTGAGGCAAAAAAGTGCTACGAAAGATAGAAATAGAATTCGCATGAGACAACCTGATGACGTAAGAGAAGGATGAATAAATGTACGAAAGAGTGTCGGAGGGAAGGACTAATCAGCAAGACACCAGCTAATAGCATTAATCAAAAGTTTTGGGAGTACGGGTCCATGAAAATCGTCGATGTGACCAAGTGAAGTATAAAATGATTTTCCACCATTCGGCCTGCGAAAGGTCCATGCAACAGGTTCAGGCGTTTGGTTCTCGACTACGCCATTGATGAGAACATGTGTTTCTCTTTTGAGAGGTGAAACACAATAGAGGGACCCCCCTGCTCTGCATGGAAAACCCTCTTCGGTTCCGTTGAGGAGTTGCTTGCACGTGGCGTGAAGATCAGGTGGTATTCGAAGTTGAACAGCAAGTTCCTTGCCATAGTGGTTCGTGTAATTTCCACCAAAAACGTCTGCGTCAAAATCTGGCCATGCATCCAGGCCGTCAGGGGGTGGCTTATTTCTCAAGCAGAAGGCATGATTTGCCGTTCGGATACCAATAACGGGCTTGCCTGTTTTCACATGGTTACGAATGTAATCAAGTTGTTCTTTGGGAGGAGTCCGCCTTCGAACACTCAGGATAAGCACGTCTGCTTTTTTGATTGATTGGATGTCAGGAAATGTATTTGGATCATCCGGCTTTGCAGAAATAAAGCTGGCCGAATATGCGGCCGCATGTTTTTTATAAAAATCAGGGAGCGTTTTTTCTGTTTTATATTCTCGCTCGGCGATCATAAAAACGAGGTGATGTGGTTCCTCTGCTTGCAAGCATGAACCTGGGTGTGATGAGAGCAATGCAGAGGGGAGCAAGCACAAAAAATATAGTGTGTAACGCATAAAGAAACCCACGAAATGATGAAGCCAAAAAAGGATCTTGCCGCATGAAGAGGAAGTCATCTGTTTGCTTGTCACAATGAAGATCAAGGGGAATCTGATTCGCTGGAAAGCAGACTTTCTATTTTACGATAACGTTTTCTGTAGTACCAACGCTCCCAGATTGTTGCACGACGAAGGTTTGGATCGTGTGGGTCAATGATGTGTTCTTTGCCAGTACGGGTAATGAGAAGTAGCTGCCCATCACTGCGGATATCTTTCACGAGCCAAAACTTATCAACCGTGTATGAGTATGTTTCTCCATGTGATGCGGCGTCTACTCCGCGAGCACGTGGTCCCGGGGAAGAACTATGCTTCTGCTTGCAGTAGACGACTTGGTCTCGAGTCTCCCATCTCATTGAATATGCCCGAATGCTTCGTTTGCACGTCTAGCTATGAAAAGTTTCCGTTAGCTTTAGACTGTAGATCGTACTACACCTCAGACACTCTCACCATATCCTCATGTGTGGAAAAATTCTGTGAATCTCACATCACTCGTTCATCTCGTTGGCGAATTGCTCGGAGGTTTAGGGATATTTCTTTTGGGCATGAAGTATATGTCTGAAGGCATGCAGGCTGTTGCTGGACATAGCCTACGCCGTCTTATTAGCACCGTAGCAGGCAATCGCTTTTTTGCAGTCATTGTTGGTGTGATTGTGACCTGCGTGGTGCAATCAAGTTCAATTACAACCGTGATGGTTGTTGGCTTTGTAAACAGTGGCGTGATGACGCTGGCCCAGGCCGTAGGTGTCATTATGGGGGCGAATATTGGAACCACAATTACTGGTTGGATACTGGTCCTGAAAATAGGCAAATACGGTCTACCACTTCTTGGAGGCTCAGCATTCGTCTACCTCTTCACACGAAATGATCGATGGCGTTACTGTGCAATGGGGCTTATGGGTGCGGGAATGGTTTTCTTTGGGCTGGAGATTATGAAAAATGCATGTGGCATCATAAAAGAAACTCCTGCTTTCTCGGACTGGTTTCAGGCTTTTCAGGCTGACAGCTATTTAGGAGTGTTGAAGTGCTGTCTTGTAGGCTGCATCCTTACAACGATGGTGCAATCCTCGTCGGCAACGCTTGGGATCACGATCTCACTGGCATACCAAGGTGTCATTTCATATGAGACAGCAGCAGCATTAGTGATTGGTGAAAATGTTGGCACGACTATCACGGCGCTCTTGGCATCATTGGGAGCGACAACCAATGCGCGCCGAGCCGCCTATTTTCATGTTCTGTTCAATCTCACAGGCGTCTTTTGGATTACACTTGTTTTCCAGTGGTACATCCAATTTGTGCCGTGGGTGATCGGTAAAGATGTTGCGAAAGAAGTGCTCGTTGATGGCGTTGCAACCTTTCCAAATACGACGCTTGCCATCGCTGCTACCCATAGCATATTCAATATTGCAAACGTATTGTTGTTCCTTCCATTTGTTTCAGTATTTGTTCATGCGTTAGAGCGTTTGGTGCCGTTGAAGCAGCCCAAAGAAAAACCTCGACTTACCGAACTAGAAATTCGGATGTTGGAGAATCCTGTGCTAGCGGTTGAACAGTCAAGGAAGGAACTAGAGCGCATGGGAGCAAGTTGTGAACAAATGCTTCGGTTGCTGCCTGATTTGCAAAACCAACGTCCAGCAACGCATCAATGTGCAGATCAGCTCAAGAGCCACGAAATTACTCTAGATTCGATTCAAGAAGAAATAGCTGTATTTCTGACCCATCTTTTTTCGAGTGCTCTGCCTCACGATGTAGCAGATGAGGCCCGTAGACAACTTCGAATTGCTCATGAATATGAGTCAGTCAGTGATTGTATCGACAAGCTCAATCGCTTGATTCAAAGGTTGCGGGAGAGAGATTTTGATTTCTCAACTGATCTTGAGCAGGCAATGCGTGATGTGTCTAACGGCACGCAGTCAGTTTTGGTGCAAATCAACACAGCACTACAGCAACGAGATGAGGGTGCGATTGCGAGTATTACTGCAATCAACGACCGTGTCCATTCGCAGATCAGGCAGTTGCGCAGAAAGTACCTAGAGTCAATTGCAAATGAAGGTACAGCGCCAGCAGTCAATGCTATTGTGCTTTCTGTTTTGGCTGTGCACGCAAGCATCCTAAATCATTTTGAAAATATTGTGGAGTCATTATCAGGAGATGCATAAAGCAACATCTAAAAAATAGTCAGGATAGCCAGTGAACTTGCTAGCCTTCCTTTTTCGTCTCTAGCTTGTGGCACAGTTCAGCAGTGATACTTCACCGTTCCTGACGTCGTATAGCATTCCGACGATGACGATCTTTTCTTCTTGTACAAGTTGATTCAGCGATGGGCTTCGAATGAGAATATCACGAACGGTTTGTTCAACATTCCGGCGTGCGACTGCATCCTTCGATTCAACCTGTTTCGTCATATCTCCCGTCAACAGTCGATGACAAGTTGTTGGGTCCACGACTCGTGTAATACTCCTTACAAGTGGCTGAAGATGTGGGCACTCGGGGGCTACTTCACTTTGTGGGTGGCAGGCGGCATCGATGGCAGCACCAACGGCAGCGCAGCGAGTATGACCAAGGACAATAAGGACCTTTGCTCCAGCGACCCCGCATGCAAATTCGAGACTCCCAAGAACAGCATCAGTCGCAACATTTCCTGCTACACGTACGCTGAATACTTCACCAAGTCCGACATCAAAAATGCTTTCTGCTGGTGCCCGGGAATCAATGTCATAAAGAATAGCAGCAACAGGATGTTGGCCTTCTGCTGTCGCAGAGACTTCACGCCCAAGATCTCGTTTGAGGAGTTTGCCAGTTCGAAAGCGTTCATTTCCATCAAGCAAATACTTAAGAACTTGTTGAGGGGTTACTTCCTCCTGCAATGCCTGAGAAACAAAGTCGAGATATTGGATGTTATCAGGAATATTGTATCGACCTCGAAAACCGCGGGTGCTCA
>MDSZ01088170.1_pt1 | contig 15043 bp, 17 predicted proteins | sample 811201 | NCBI WGS metagenome assembly MDSZ01 (sample SAMN05326647, study PRJNA326480) | marine metagenome | isolation source: seawater | place: Indian Ocean: North | collected 2010
ATTACATACTGCCGTGAAGTTGGTGATTATGTATCGGAAGATCTTTTCAAAGAAATCTTACGTGATGAGGAAGGTCATGTTGACTACCTCGAAACACAGCTAGAATTATTTGAGCGCATTGGCGAACAGAATTATATTCAGCTTAATTCTGAAAGCCCATTAGATAGTGAAACTGAATAAGCTATATTCTTTTAGGGCTTATTAAAGTCTCTAAGGACTAATTTTTTTATAGATTCAGCGGAAACATTACCGCTGAATTTAACTTCATTATCTGGGCCTATAATCACATAAAATGGCAGGCCTTTTCTATTTTCTATCCCTAGTTCCTTTTCGATACTGTTTTTATCTCCATCAAGCGTGATACCTTCAAAAGGCATAAGCTCCTGACGATTAAGATATTTAAGGGCTTTGAGCTGATTATCATCAACAGACACCGCAATAATTGAACCAGCTTTCTCGATTTCAGCCTCGGCTATAATTGGCATAGCCTTTCGGCAATACCCACACCACGAAGCATAAAAGAATATAACCTTTACTGGATTTTTAAGGCTATGCGTTTTCTCAATGATTTCACTCGCATTCAGCGCATGGATTTTATTGATCTGATCTTTAGCGACGCTAGGCAACGCATAATGGGTGATCATGCACAATGTAAAAAGGCTTAAGATAAAATGTTTCATGCGCACATCCTAACATAAGAGTGAATAGAATAAATAAGATTGTTGCATTTGAGAATGATTTGCATTACGTTAACGAAATGATAATCATTCTCACTCATAATTTAATGAGAAGAATTCGAAATTAGCGAGCAAGAAATGTTTGTATGTTTATGTCATCCGTTTAGCGACAAAACCGTTAAGCAACATCTAGATAGCAAGGGGAAGAACTGTAAAAGTTCAGTTTCAGAAACATATTCTGTATGTTCTGGAGGCGAAAAACCTAATTGTTGCCAATGTTTAGAAACACTAAAAGATATCGTTAAAACACACAATAAAACTGTTACGGCTTAAATGGCGTATAGTTGCGCTTGCAGAGGTATATCAGAAAAAAAAGTAACGGAAGTGCTTGAAACTGACAGAGCTTACAACCGCAAACTTGTCGATACTGATAACAGCACCTTAAAACAACTTTATTCTAAATGTAGTGACGGTCAGTCACCAAAATGCTGGAAGAATTGCAGGGGCGATTTTGTGGCAGCAATCGACAAACATAATCAAGAGATATTAAAGCAGAATCATATTGAAGTCATAGATATCACATGATGCGACTTGCAATCTCCCCTGCCCTATGGCACAAAATCCTTACGTATTTTTATGATATGCGAAGGGATTCATAAATCATGTTTAAAAAACTTATTCTTAGCCTTGGGAGCTTACTTATTATGACTGCAACAGCAAACACAGCGAGTGCTGCTAGCCCAGAAAACACTCTGCTTATTGAACTTTCTACTGGTGGAACTCTAACAATTGAAATGTTACCAGAGCGTGCGCCTGCTCACGTAGAGCGCATTAAAGAACTTGCGCGTGAAGGTTTTTACGATGGTATCGTTTTTCACCGTGTAATTGATGGCTTTATGGCTCAAACTGGTGACCCTACAGGTACTGGTATGGGCGGTAGCGAAAAGCCTGACCTTCCTGCAGAGTTTACAGACTATGCTTATAAGCGTGGAACAATTGGCATGGCGCGTACGGCTAACCCGAACAGTGCTAACTCACAATTCTTCATCTGTTTCACAGATACAGGCTGTAGCTTCCTAACTGGCCAATACACAGTATGGGGCCAAGTAACAGAAGGTATGGAGTTTGTTGACAAAATTGCTAAAGGCGAGCCACCTGCAAGCCCAGACAAAATGGTTAAAGTTACAGTACTTGCGGACACTCAAAGTGCTGCAGAAGAGGCTGCTCCAGCAGAAGCACCAGTTGAAGCAGAAGCTCTTGCAGAAGAAGCCGCTGCTGAATAAGCTTTAAATAGATGTATTTATATAAGGGGTGCGAATAAGGTGAAGACCTTTTCCACCCCTTTATTTATGTGGGCTAGATATAATAAGGGACCCTCATAATGTCAGTATTACCAATCTATCAAATTGATGCATTTACATCAGAAGTGTTCAAAGGAAACCCTGCAGCTGTTGTTCCTTTGGAAGCATGGCTTGAGGATAACGTTCTGCAAAAAATAGCCATGGAGAATAATCTCTCTGAAACAGCTTATTTTGTAAAAAATAACGACGTGTTTGAAATACGGTGGTTTACTCCGAAAAACGAAGTGGATTTATGTGGCCATGCGACTCTTGCAAGTGCATATGTGATTTTTGAAGAGATGGGCTACGACAAGCAAGAAATTGTGTTCAGTTCTCGCTCAGGAAAACTCATTGTTAAAAATGAGGGTAAAGGTTTTGAGTTAGATTTCCCTGTTTGGTCATATCAAGAAACGCCATTGCAGGACAATATAAGTAAAGCTCTAGGTGCGAGCCCAAAAGCATTATTTAAGGCCTATGACTGGGTAGCGTTATATGATGATGATCAAATTGTAAGTAATTTACAGCCTGATTTTTCCACGCTCGGGAAAATAACAGAAATGAGAGGTATCCTCGCCACAGCCTTAAGCAAGAATGATAAATACGACTTTATATCTCGCGCCTTTTTTCCAGCTATTGGAGTAGACGAAGACCCGGTTACAGGCTCTGCGCACTGTATTCTCACACCATTTTGGGCTCAGCGTTTAAATAAAACGGAACTAAGTGCATATCAAGCATCAGCAAGGGGTGGCGAGTTAAAGTGCAGAATTGTAGATGACAGAGTTTTTATAAGTGGTCAGGCATGCTTATATTTGAAAGGACAAATATACATCTAAAATCGTGCGCTGCGAAAAAACTTTTCATACGATGAATGCAGCATATACGTTATACTAACTTTATGAATGATCTAAATGAATGGTGGCGAGGCGCCTGTATTTATCAAATCTATCCTCGATCTTTCAAAGATACAAACAATACTGGCATAGGCGACTTAAAAGGCGTAACTGAAAAGCTTGATTATATTGCCTCACTAGGTGTTGATGGAATTTGGATTACACCGTTTTTCACATCCCCAATGAAAGACTTTGGCTATGATGTCGAAAATTTTCGTGATGTTGATCCAATGTTCGGTTCAATCGAAGACTTCCACGAGTTATTAGATAATGCACATGAAAAAAATCTGAAGGTAATAATCGATCTTGTTTTTTCTCACACCTCAGACCAGCACCCTTGGTTTAAGGAAAAACCAGAATATTATGTTTGGGCTGATGGTTGCCATGTTGGTAATGGCGTTTATGGCCCACCCAATAATTGGGTTTCATTGTTTGGTGGAAGTGCATGGGAGTGGGATGAGCATCGTAGGAAATATTATCTTCATAACTTTTTAAAAGAACAGCCAGACTTAAACTTTCATAATCCAGATGTACAAAAAGAAGTCTTAGATATTGTGAAGTTCTGGCTAGAATTTGGCGTTGATGGATTCCGTTTAGATGTCGTGAATTTTTACTTCCATGATAAGCTCCTGCGGAATAATCCCCCGCGTGATCCTGAGTTAGGCGCTGCAACTCAATTTGAAGGTGAAGACCCCTACTCTATGCAGGAGCATATCTATGATAAATCTCAACCTGAAAACTTAGACTTTATAAAAAAACTAAGAGCCCTAATGGATCAATATGATGACCGCTTCACCGTAGGTGAAATTGGCGATGATCATCCTTTTGATAGAGCTGCAGAATATACAGAAGGCCATGACTATCTAAATACTTGCTACAACATGCATCTTTTAGGTGGGCAAAAAAAACACCTCACAAGTGATATGATACGAGAACCTGTAGAAACGTTTTCGGAGCTTAAAAAGGGAAGCTGGCCTTCTTGGGCGTTCTCTAATCACGATGTTGTGCGCGCAGCTTCTAGGTGGCATTGGGAGGGCGACGGCTTTTCACATGAGCCTAAACTCTCAAAAATGCTGATTGCATTACTGGGCTGCTTGCGTGGGACGCTGTTTATGTATCAAGGTGAGGAACTTGGGCTTCCAGAAGCAAAATTAAAATATGAAGAGCTGAAAGACCCGTGGGGAATACATTTGTGGCCAGAGTGGCAAGGGCGCGATGGTTGCAGAACACCAATGCCGTGGTTAAGTGCTCCTAATGAAGAAAGTAAGGGGGCGTGGCTACCTACCCCTGCTCAGCATTACGAACTTTCAGTTGAAACGCAGGATCTTGATGATAATTCAATTCTTAATTTTACTAGAAAATTTATGAGTTGGAGAAAGACGCAAAAACCACTCATTAAAGGTAATATAAAATTTATAAATACTGGTAATGGAAATATACTGCGCTTTACACGTAGCTACGATGGAGAGCCTGAAATAGAAGCCCTTTTCAATTTAAGTGGTGAATACCAAAAATTTGAAGAACTAGAGCCAGAGCTAGAGCCTTACTACTTTAAAATAACCGGATTTAACCTATAAAATAGGCAATACTATTTTTTATCCTCTTCTTCTGAGGTGGATTTCTTATCGTCTGATGAAATCTCTTCCGATTTAGGTGGTGCGGCCTCTTCTTCAAGACTAAGGCCTGTTACATTAATTTCCCCATCCTTATCATCTTCTAGCTCAATTGCGTTCAGCTTAGCTGAGCTCTTCGCTCTGACTTTCGCAAGGTCTGTTTTTTCTAGCTCACTTATCTCAAGTGTTTTAAGGCTAGCAAACATAATCTTCTTGAGCTTTTCCAAGTCTTCTATACTTGTTAATGGGTTAGACAAATCAACTCGTAATAAAGTTGTCTCTGGCTGAAACAATAAAATCGCACAGGCATTTTTCATCCCTAATAATTTAATTAAGGTATTAATTCTATCCTGAGTTAAATATGCATCCATGATACTGGTGTTATCAGCTTGAATAACCCATTCTTTGTTCCATGCAGGCTCTTTCAGTGAATGCTCATCATGAAAACCAAGTGTTTTGATAATATCAGCCATATCACCACTACCAATAGCGCCCTTGGTAGGAAGAATAGTTTTGAGTGTGATCTCAAAGGCCGTCATATTTTTTGTGCCTTTAATATCCTCTGTTAAATGAGCACTTGTAAGAAGCGCAACTTTGTAGCCACTTATAACCCCCTCAACAGTGGGAGAGTCTAATATTTTTTCAACCGAATATCTTAGCTCGTATTTATCTGCAAATTTTTTCCAAGCTTGCTTTTGCATGTACAAAATTAAGCTTGTCCAGAAAACAAACCCTATTAATGCAATTGATAATAAAATCCATATTATGAGCCAAATAGACAATGGTAACCTCTATCCTAAATAGTAATCTTTATTTTAAGCAGCTTAGCCACAATAATCTATAAAAAGATAAGGAGAATCCGACTTGTCCAGCTGAATAAATGTCGAAATTATATTCAATTAGAGTTTCCTTTCTTTAGCAATGAAATATATAATATTCTTAAACTATAATTATAAAAATGGGTTATTACTAAATGATTACTATTGAACAGTGCCGAGGCGCACGAGGTATTTTGGGTTGGACACAACAAGAGCTAGCAGATGCGTGTGGCCTATCCAAAACAGCGATCAATAATTTTGAAAAGGGCCACTCTGATATCAAAGCTGAGTCCATTAAAGCTATTCGCATGGCTTTTGAAAGCGGAGGAATTGATTTCATCGGGCAAACAGGTATTCAAAAAAAATCTGAGAATGTTAGCTTTATACGCGGTAAAAACGCATTTTATGAAGTTTTGCTCGATATGCAAAAAACATTGAGCACGCAGAAAAAAGACTTACTGATTCTAAATCCACCTAATTACGAACAGCGAAACGCACCAATCAAACTTATTGATGAGTGCCAAAGCCTAATCAAAAAAAATGAAATATCAGTCCGCAAGATTATACACCCATCAATTGAGCCATACCCTCATAATTTGGAAGTTTGTCGTGTATATGAAGGTATAGAGCCTCAGTTAATGCAGTCTTGCTATATATATGATAATAAAATCGTATTTGAGCTATGGGAAGGCGCTATGTATATCCTGGTTCAATCACAACAAGCCGCTGATATAGAAAGACAAAGATTCGAATATATCTGGACACGCTCAAAACCATATCAGTAAATTCATTATAAAATTGCGATGCTCTATCTCATAGCCAAAGAATTTGCTAACGTTAAAATCCAATAAGGATTCGGCTTGGCTATGGCTAAAATAAATAATGATGATGATCTAACACAGGATGAGCGATGGCGTGCTTTCGCTCAAGCTGCACAAGATGGGGATAAGCAGAGTTATAGTAAACTGCTCAGCCAGATTGCTCCATATATTAGAGCAACCATTTCTCATAGTTTGGCAAATCCTGAATGGGCGGATGATATTACGCAAGAAGTACTAATATCCGTCCATAAATCTCTCAATACCTATAGCCCAAAACGCCCATTTAAACCCTGGCTGAGAGCGCTAATTAATTTTAGGAGAGCTGATTACCTGCGTAAATATTACTCAAAAAAGGGCAATGAGCAAACATCACTAGATAATCCAGAATTTATAAAAAAATATGTAACCGAACCCTCACTTGCTGACGAATATATAGATGTAGATCGCGCGTTGAAGGAGTTTACAGATGAGCAACGTAATATCTTTACTAAAGTGAAGATTGAAGGCCACGCAATAAAGGATGTGGCAGAAGAGTTAGATATGAGTGAAAGCGCTGTTAAAGTTTCTGCGCATAGAACATTACAAAAACTTAGAGGGTTACTAAGGTGAGTACAAATAAAGATGAACATAAAAATATAGACTCGCTTATTGAGGGGCTTTCTGGCGACCTTCAATGTTGTAAGCCATTGAACTGTCCTTTTAAGCGCATTGCGCCATGGGCAATTCTATCTGCGGCTTATATGGCTTTCATCGTCTTCTTTATTGGTATTAGAGATGATCTGATCGACAAATCCCAAGACGTACTTTTTCTTTTTGAAATATCTTTAGCATCCGTCATATCTATCACAGCGGCTATTGCCTCCTCTTTCATGTGCAGTCCTGACATGTGTGAGCGAAAATGGATACCCACTGTTTCCATCACTTCTGCAGCCATTTTCCTTTTATGGACAATCGTTCGCTATAGTGTTGAAGGTATTGCTTACGAAGATATTCACTGGGATCATTGCTTAGAAGGCGGCGCTTTGATCGGCATTTTACCTGCGATAGCACTTGTGCTCCTTATTAAAAAAGGAAAAACCACTGCACCTGTTATGATGGTTGCTATGAACACTTTAGCCGTGTCTGGTTTAGCCTATATCGCTATGCGTTTTGCGTGCGCAGTTGATACTGTCGGGCATTCTGGCATCGTTCAGATTACACCATTCATTATTTCAGGCCTGATCCTCGGCTTATTGGCTAGAAAACTATATCGCTGGTAGGGGCTTTATAAATCTTTTGAAATGCAGGATTTAATGCTTGGATTTGCTCTAAGCTAACGATATTATTATAGAATAATACTTACAAAGCCTCTCATTAAATAGGTTCATCATGTTTAAAGCGAAAATTTATACGCCATCTAAAAATGTTATGCAGTCAGGTCGCGCTAAAACTCAGAAATGGGTACTTGAATATATAAGTGATTCTGCACGCAATCCTGAAAACCTGATGGGCTGGACACAATCAGGTGACACGCTTCAGCAAATTAAACTTAATTTCGATGATTTAGAAAGCGCAGAGAGCTATGCGCAAGAAAAAGGTCTGCTATACACAATCATGCCAGCGCACGATCGCAAAGTAAAACCACGCAATTATGCTGATAATTTCAAATATATTGAGACAACAAGCAAATAAACACGTGACGAGAGCTTAGCTATTTGCTAACTCATATATCGAAATAAATAAAAATATCCTAAATAAGGTCCCGTAGCTCAATTGGATAGAGCAACTGCCTTCTAAGCAGTAGGTTCCAGGTTCGAGCCCTGGCGGGATCGCCACCCAGCCCATAAATAATCAGCGTATTTCAAGCCCATCATAGGCTGGTGCATAGCCGTGAGGTAATTCACTGAGCAATGTCTGGTAATCCATAGGAAGTGCTAAACTCGTGAGGTAAACCATATCAGCTTGGATAACGTCATTAAGCTCATAGATTCTTTTTAAATTGGCATGAACTGGGTTGCCTGTTTGGTTATAGCCAGCAGCATCAACAACCCAAGTTTTTACACCTTTAAGCGTTTCAAGTGCTGTATCATCGAGGTCTACAAGGTCAACACTGTAAGCAAAATCGTCGAAACGATAGCCCAGTGATTTGCAAGTACCGTGATCTTGTTCAAAAGGAATAAACTCAATATCAGCGATATTATGCACCTTACCTAAATCATTTTCTGTAATTGTGTGCGCATCAATAATCGGCGGATATAAATCATGATTGCCTCCAGCGAACATATAATGAAAACGAGCCTTTAAGTCTTCTAGGGTAAAAGCATTTGCAAAACACGGGATACGATCCAGCTTATTGCGGTGACGTAGTACGCGCAACTCATCAATTCCGTTAACATGGTCACTATGTTGATGGGTATAGAGCACAGCCGAAATATTATCGATTTCTGCACGATTAAGCTGCTCTCTGAAATCAGGGCCAGTATCAATAATAAGATTGGTATCTGCGCTTTGTACAAGCAAGCTGCAACGTGAGCGCCTATTCTTCGGCTCAGTAGGGTCACAAGCGCCCCAAAAATTTCCGATAGCAGGAACACCTGTCGAATTTCCACAGCCCAATATCGTAAAACTTAATTTACTCATGCTGCTTTTGCCTTATCAAAAAGCCTAAAGAAATTCTCACTTGTTTGTGCCGCAAATTCCTCAACACTTACATCGCGAAGTTCTGCCACAAACTCTCCTGTACGAGCAACATACTCTGGATGGTTTGTTTTGCCGCGATGTGGCATAGGCGCTAAGAAAGGTGAATCAGTCTCTACAAGTAAACGGTCTGAAGGAACACGCTTCGCAAATTCTTGTAATTCAACTGATTTTTTAAAGGTCACAATTCCAGAAAGAGAGATATAAAAACCAAGTTCTAGGGCGGCTTCACCAAGCCAGGGCGCAGAGCTAAAACAATGCATAACACCTTTCAGGTTTTTAACACCAGCGCCCTCTTCTTTTAAAATCTTTAGAGTATCTTCTTCTGCGTCACGCGTATGTACAATAAGAGGTAAGTCAGTTTCTATACAGGCACGAATATGTTTACGAAAAGATTCTGCCTGTATATCCCTTGGTGAGTTATCATAAAAATAATCCAGACCACTTTCACCGATGCCGACAATTTTGGAATCGGAATTCGCTTTCTCAATAAGTTGCTCTAAGCTAATAGCCATCTCACCTTCATGAGCTGCATCATGCGGGTGAGTACCAATAGAACACCATATACGTTCATCGCTATGAGCAATCTCTAAAAGCTGATCCATTTCCTCACTCATACGGCAGCATATACTTACCATACCGTCTACATCATGGTTTAGAGCTTGCTGCGCTATTTGCTTGGGATCAAGCCCATCAAAATTAGGGTGATTTAAATGGCAGTGCGAATCAATCCACATAGTGTTTATGCATGTCCTTTATAAATTATAAGTAAAACGCCACTAATGACGAGCATAGCCCCTAAGGCCGTTGCCCAATTTAAATAAAGATTACGATATAGAATATAAGTAAATATGATTGTAAATAAAGGGTATGTAATCTCAATCAAATTCACATATGTGGCATTTTTGAGCTGAATAGCATAATTAATCAATAAACTGCCTATCGCATACATGATGATAGAACCCAAAAATGAATAAAATACAAATCTGTCCTCACCATGAAGCAATATCTGTATCGAGCTTTGAACTTTACCAGATTTAAAGCTCATGAATAAGAAAATGGGCGCAGAAAAGATCCCTAAACAAGCCAAGAAAAAGGGCGCTGATATTCCATTGTGAAGGAAGCGCTCTGAGAGCGCATAACCAGCACCCCAACTAATTGCAGTTCCAATTGCAAGATAAAGCCACAACATTTGTGCCTAACTTTCTATGCTACAGACCTATAAACTTAGGCAGCGGCATCTTCTATAATGATACGAGGGAAAACCCCCTCAGGTTTATCAAGCGTTGTATCAGCTTTTATGGCATAAGCGTTAGATAAATGTTCAAAACTACGCTCATTATCGTCAATCTTGAGCTGGTCTAAAAGCTTGCTAGCCGCAATAGGCGTAACAGGCTGCGCTAAGATTGCTAAACAACGTACAGTCTCTGCTAAGACATAAAGTACAGTTTTCATACGCTGTGGATTTTCCTTTTTCAAAACCCAAGGGGCTTGTGCATCAACATAAGCATCAGCAGCAGATACAACTTTCCAAATTTCTTCTAAAGCACGATTGATTTTGAATTCATCATAAAAACCACGAGCTTTTTCAATGACTGCATAAGCTTGATTGAGCAAGCTTTGATCATCATCATTTAGATCATTGGCTTCTGGAATGCATGCATCGCAATTCTTGTAAATCATAGAGAGTGTTCTTTGCGCCAAATTACCAAGGCCATTCGCAAGATCAGCATTCATGCGCATGATCGCTTGCTCATGCGCAAAGTTACCATCCTGCCCGTGAGGGATGTCGCGCATAAGGAAATAGCGCAGCTGATCAAGGCCGTATGTATCAACCAAACTTTGCGGAGATAAAACATTGCCTATTGATTTAGACATTTTTGCTCCATCTACATTAATAAAGCCATGCGCAAAAATAGTTTTAGGAAGTGGTATATCCGCCGCCATTAAAAAAGCTGGCCAATAGATAGCATGGAATCGTGTAATATCTTTACCAATTACATGATAATCACACGGCCAATATCTCTCGAATTTAGCATCTTGTTCATTCGGAAAACCAAGCGCTGTAATATAGTTAGTCAATGCATCTAGCCAGACATACATAACATGGTTTTCATCGCCCGGCACTGGAATACCCCACTCTAAACGGCGTTTATGACGTGAAACAGATAAATCTTTTAAACCACCTTCTTGTGCGACGAAGGCTATAATTTCATTTCGACGTGTTTCTGGCTGAATGAAATCAGGATTGTCTTTGTAGTAATCAAGGAGCTTTTGTGTAAAGGCAGATAACTTGAAGAAGTAACTTTCTTCCTCCACCCACTCCACTTCAGTGCCAAGCGGCGTAAATCTCGTACCATTTTCATCTTCACGCAATTCATCTTCGGTAAAATAAGCCTCTTCACGTACTGAATACCAGCCAGCATACTTATCTAGATAGATAAGCCCTTTTTCATGAAGGCGCTTCCACATCTCTTGCGAAGCGGCATGATGGCGTGGCTCAGTTGTGCGCACGAAATCATCATTAGTGATCTGCATTAACTTCACAGCATCTTTAAAAGCACCAGTATTGAGGTCAGCAATCTCTTGTGGGCTAACCCCCTCTTCTTCAGCTTTTTTAGCGTTCTTCTCACCATGCTCATCTGAGCCTGTCAAAAACATAACATCAAAACCATCAAGGCGTTTAAAACGCGCCATCACATCCGTTAGAATCGCTTCATAGGCATGACCTAAATGCGGCACACCATTCACATAAGGAATAGCCGTCGTAATATAAAAAGGCGTCTTGTCTGCCATGATGTGTAACTCCAAAAATAGTCTTATAATAATAATTAAGCTGCAATGATACTGAATGCGCGCAACACAGCTTGCTTTTTATCGAGATTAGCGCGCTCAACCTCAAGGAAAAGCCTTTTGAGGTTGTCGCAAGTTTCTATAAGTTTTTCAAGTGAAGAATAGCGCATCATCTCATCAATAGAAGCGATTCTTAATGCGTTAACATCAATTGATCTCCCCCTCGCTTTGGCAGTAATGATTTGCGTATATATCCAAACCATAAGCTCGGTAAAATGTTTATATTCATTTGATGCGGCGGAACCTTTTCCAAATTGCGCGGAGAGCTTATGCACATCCTCCCAATTAAAATTAGGTGCATGCGCAAAAAGCTTTAAAATCTGTTGAAGTGTTTCTAAGCCCTGCTCTTCTTTAATCGCTACAGCATCCCCAAAACTGCCATGACTTAATGCATGAAGTGTGTCGACATCATTAGGTGAAATATGCGGATCATATTTACTCATAAGCTTCTCAAAAATTGCACGAGATGGTGTCGCAAAATTTAAAAGCTGTGTTCGTGATCTGATCGTGGGAATAAGCGCGCCTAGCCTATGAGTAACGAGTATGAGCAAAGTTTTTTCCGGCGGCTCCTCTAAGATCTTCAGCAGCGCATTTTGAGCATTTCTATTCATCGTATCTGCATCATCAATAATGACAATACGCCATCCACCGTAGGATGAAGTTAAATGTAAAAATGGGACAACTTTCCTAATATCACCAACAGCAACGCCTGCTGCATATTTCCCCTTATCTTCATCATATGCACGTTCCACTGTATAGAGATCGACATGCCCACCAGAAGCGACTTGAGAGAAGACTCGATCTTCTCGACTTACGTCAAAATTATCAGGAATTTCAGGCGCAGCTCCAAACATATCAGTTTCATTAGGGGCAAGTGCACCATATTTAAGTAAAAAACGCGTAAGCCTATATGCGAACGTAGCTTTACCAATACCTTTAGGTCCAGAAAAGATAAGACCATGATGCAGACGCTCTGCCTTGAACTGCGCAAGCAAGCTTTTCTCAATCTCTTCAAATCCTTCACAAAAGCTCATCAAGCGGGGAGCTTGGAATTCTTCTGCTTCACTTAAATCAATATTGGCATCAAAATCTGGATTATAACCTAGATCATCATCTTCAAATTCATCATCATAGCTGAGCCCTTCAGGCTTATCTCCAAACAGGTCAACCATCTTCAGCCCCCAAGCTTAGTGAGCATGATTTCAAAGATATCCTGCTCCACATCATCGAGGGGCTGTGAGGCATCTATGACATGACAACGCTGAGGCGCATTCTTTGCTATATCTAAAAAACCCTGACGTAAGCGCTCATGAAAAGAGGTGTCTAAATTCTCAAAGCGATCTTCTCGCTGTGCTTCATTATTTATTTGCGTAGCACTTAGCCGGCGACCAGAACGCGCTAGGCCCTCTTTACAATCAATATCAAGGATATATGTTATATCGGCCTCAACATCACCTAAGGAAATAAGCTTTAGCTGTTCAATTTTATTCAAATCTAGATCATGGCCATAGCCTTGATAGGCACGTGTAGAATCCGTAAAACGGTCGCATATAACGATTTTACCCTCATCAAGTGCGGGTTTGATAATGCGGTTATAATGCATCTCTCTTGCGGCAAAAAGAAGTAAGCATTCAGCCATAGGGCTCCAATCGCCACCCTCACGTTGTACTAAAAAGTCTCGGATCTTTTCAGCCTCTGGCGTACCACCAGGCTCGCGCGTTGTAATAACCTTATAACCTTTATGTGTAAGGCTTTCAGCAAGGCGGTTTATTTGCGTTGTTTTACCGCTACCCTCACCACCTTCAAAGGTTATAAATACACCTTTATCCATGATTATTTGCCCATAATCATAATGCGTGCATTCTCAATCATCTTCCAGAAAAAGCCTAACTCTTCAACATCATTCGATGCAATTAAAGGGCGTTCAATACTATATAAGTTAGGAACATCGATAACGATACTACCAACTTCTTGCCCTTTTTTAATCGGTGCTGTGAGGCTATCTTTAAGCTTAACAGTTTTCGTCCAGTTATCACCGCCAAGTTTTGGCAATGTCAGTACTAAATCCTTAGAAACACTAGCGGCAACAGTTTTTGACTTCCCATACATAACTGGGGCATCTCCAAGAGGCTGGTTAGCAGAAATAACTGCTTTATTCTCAAAGCTCTGCAGAGCCCATGCAAGTAGCTTAGCAGATTCTGTAGCTCTCTCTTTAGAGCTGGAAAGGCCATTAACGACAACAATAGCGCGTCGCCCATCTCTACTTCCTGATCCAATTAAGCCATAACCACCATCCTCAGTATGTCCTGTCTTAATACCATCAGCACCAACATCACGATAGAGAAGAGGATTACGGTTAGGTTGCGTAATCTCATTAAAAGTAAATTCAGTTTCAGAGAAAATCGGGTAAAATTCTGGATAATCCCTAATTAATGAAACGGCCATCTTTGATAAGTCTCTGGCTGTTGAATAGTGATTAGGATCAGGCCAGCCACTAGCATTCATGAAATGTGAATTGTCCATGCCTAGCTCATGGGCTTTTCTATTAATAGCATCAGCAAAAGCTTCTTCAGTCCCAGCAAGACCTTCGGCAAGTACAATCGTCGCATCATTGCCTGATTGAATGATAACACCGCGAAGTAAGTCTTCGACTTTGACACTCTTATCAACTTCAACAAACATCTTAGAACCACCTTTACGCCAAGCTTTTTCACTTACGAGAAAAGTAGTATCAAGCTTAACATGATCCTGCTTTAACGCGTCGAAGGTAAGAATAGTCGTCATAACCTTACTCATAGAAGAGGTTGGCATGCGCTCATCGGCATTTTTCTCAAGAAGAACGAGACCAGTATCATAATCGATAACAATGGCCTGCTTTGCAGGCGTATCCATTCCCATAGCAGCATGGCTATGCGTTGAGGCTGAAATTAAAACTATAAGGCAAAGAATCGTAAAATATAAGTATCGCATGACCGTAATATCGGCCATCAATGCTTATTAGTCAACCACGACTATTGCTCCATAACGACCTGCTTGACCTAATTGTGAAACAAGCATGTTAGCATGTGTTTCATCTTTAACAGGCCCTAGGCGTACGCGGTATAATGGCTGGCCATTTACTTGTGCTGGTACAATCTTTGCCACACCAAAATCGCTCAAAGCATGAGCCATAGCTTGCGCGGCATTGGAATCTTTAAAAGCTGCGGCTTGAACATAAATTTTCTTCATGCTCTCTGCTACAGCATTAACAGGCATGGTATTAAGTGAAGCAATCTCATAACGCTCTACCACAGGGGCGATTGCACGCGGCTGCGTAATTAAGCGTCTTTGCACTTTTTGATCAGCATTTGCTAAA
>MDSZ01064696.1_pt1 | contig 15042 bp, 15 predicted proteins | sample 811201 | NCBI WGS metagenome assembly MDSZ01 (sample SAMN05326647, study PRJNA326480) | marine metagenome | isolation source: seawater | place: Indian Ocean: North | collected 2010
GGATTTACAGTCCATATTTCATCAAATATTAAATTCAGTTTTTTAAACTCAGAATAAACGTATTTTATAACATCAATTGTTGGAGTTGTATCTAATGCTAAATTCTTAGGTCTTAAAAAATCAACTTTAATTTTTTTTTTTTCAACAATATTTTTAATTCTTTCAGAGTCAGTAGATACATGGATTTTATTAAATAGTTTTGAATTTAATAAATTTATAATAGAATAATTAATAATAGGTTCACCACAAAATATTTTTATATTTTTATTTTTAATTCTTTTTGAACCAGATCTTGCAGGTATAATTGCTAATCTTTTAATCATAAAAAATAAAATTTTTAATATACAATAGATTTATTTTTAATTTTGTTAATAATTTTATTAGCGTATTTAACATCACCTCTTTGAGTATTACCATATCTTTGATCTAATTTTGTAAACGAGGCATATCCTAATATCATTTTTAATTGATCATCTAAAAACTTATAATATTTTTTAGGAAATGTAAGAGGATAATTGTAGGTCTGCTTTATGTGCCATCTTGTAAATGTTATAAAAATTATCCACCTATCTTTATTGCTTTGATTTGCATTAGCACCGTGCCAAATTCTTCCATCAAATGCAAACAGATCCCCTTTTTTTAAATTTAATGATTTGGTTTTAATATTTTTTGAATTACTAACTACATACTTTCCAGATTTATGAGTTTTTGGGACAACTAGAGTAGAGCCATTAAACTCACTAATATTAATAAGAGGTATTCCCCATAACAAAAATGATGGATAGTCTGATGAAGAAGGTAAGCGATCATCAATATGTAAATCTAATGATTCATTACCACTAGATCTAGCAGCATATTGATTAAGTATATAATTTGGAAGTTTTTCATTAATGCCTCTATAAAACTTATCATTCAATAATTGCATTGAAATTTCAGTAATTGTTTTATTTTTTAAAATATCTAAAAAAATTTTATCTTTATTTTGCAAATCTTGAATTACTTTAGAAGTGGTAACATCTTTACCTCTAACAGCAACTTGTTTATGATATTCTAAATTATTAATTGTTGATTTAATTTTATTTAAATAACTTTCTGAAAATACTGACTTAATTACACAGAAACCATTTTTTTTTAGATCTGATATTTTTCTATTATATTTCATGAATCTTGATTAATTTTTTAATACATGTGATTGATTGTTAATTACATGATCAGTAGATTTTGCCTCAAATGAAGATAGAATTTCATCATTTTTTTTGAATGAATTGTATCTTAATTGTATAGATATTCTACAATTGTTTGATTTATTAATACCACTTTTATGAAGTAGACATTGATTAAATATAAGAATGCTTCCATAAGGAACATTAACTTCTTTTTGATTTGATAATTGTTTTTTTGGTAAATCAGATATAACAAATGGATCATTAGAATTTTTTGCATTATTAAATTTTTTTAAACCAAATTTATGAGATTTTGGTAATACTATCAACCTACCCATACTTTTAGGTATTTGGAGAAGTGGTATCCAAATAGTAACAGACTCATTTGAAATAAAAGAATACCAATAATCCTGGTGCCACGGTGTTGCAAAAAAATTTTCATTTGGTCTATCAATTCTCATACACGGTACCGTTGAAAATGTCGGGCTTTTTATACCAAGAGATTTCAATAATTTGATTAATTTTGGTTGAGTAGAGAAACTCCACATATCAACCATAGTAGGAATAAACTTATAAATTTTACTAGATATGCTATGGTTATTTTCTAGATGATTAATATTATCTATTAATTGTGAAAGTGATTTTGAATTTTTTTTAATATAGTTATGCTCTTTGAAATCTAAATTTATAAGTTTTTTGAAAATTTTATTAGAAATTAGATCAATATTAATACCTGAATTTTTTTTATCAACGACTAAGTAACCATTATTTTGAAAAAATGTTTTATTCATAAATTTTATTTTAATTATTAATATATCATTTAAATAAATTTTTTAACTAATTTTTCAAATTCTAATTAAATGTATTGTAAACTCATAAAGAGGATAATCATGTCTAATTTTGAAGTTTTTTGATATTTTTTGAACAATATCAATAACTTTTGATGGATTATAATGAAAATCTTTAGGATTTTGATAATCTACATTTGTGCTAAGTAAATTAATGCCGCAAGCAATTTTAGAATGACTATACATATAGTTTAGAATTTTTTTTAATTCATTATAATTATTATGCATTTTTAAATTGAAAGTTCCACTTATAAAGCAATAATCAAAATTATTGTTCTTTAAATCATTAGCTTCACAATTTATAAAAATGGTATTATTTTTTTTTTTAAATCTTTTTTGATTGTATACAATAAATTCATTACAAATATCTATACCAGTATATTTTTTTAACTTTATACTATATTGATTTTCAATAAAATTATATAAATCTCCAAAGCCACATCCAATATCTAGTACTGTTTTATTTTTAAAATCAAAATTTTCTGTCAATAATTTAAATCGAAGTTTCTGACTTTTAGTATTTCCCCATCCAATTTTATTCATTTTACTTAAGTTTATATCGTTAAATCTTTTTGAATATAATTGAGAGATTTTATTCAAATGCTTATTTTTCATATTCACTCAGAAAATTCTTAGCATTATTATAAAATAAATTATCTAAATATTTTTTAGATATTCCACTGCCTTTAAACTCATTTTTTGTAAGATCCAGACTTTGTTTTAATTTTCTGTCAGGATAATCCGATCCATAAAATATTTTTTTGCCTTTTAAACTATCTACTGCATAAATAATATTTTTAGTAATTGATGAATTTCTATAATATAAGAAAGTATAAGCAATATTTAAATATAGATTTTCACATCTTTTTGCTATCATAAGCATTTCAAGACAATATATACCTCCCATATGTGCTGCTATAATTTTGGTATTTTTACAATTTCTACATAAAATTCCATAATCTGCAGTTTTAAAATTATCAATGATTGAATTACCATCTGGAAAACAATCTATTAAAACTGGTATTTTCATTTCTCCTGCTGCTTGTACTAATTTAAAAGTATTTTTATTGTTTATTTGAAAATTATTTAAGCGCGGATGAAGTTTTAATCCAAAATAATTATACTTAGTTACATATTTTTTTAATTTTTTAATAGAATCTTTTTCAAAGGGATTTATATCTACGAAGGTATAAATGTTATTGAATTCTGAATTTAATTCTCCTACTTCTTCCCTTGACCATGGTTGTGATAATAATTGTAGTGTAATTATCTTATTAAATTTGTATTTTTTAGCTTCTTTGCTTAAAAAACTATAAGCATCATATATTTTTGTAAATTTATTCGAGTCAAAGTGTGTGTGAAAATCAATATAAGGCATATTGTAAATAATTAATGTTTTATTCCATTTCAATTAATAAATTATTTAAAAAATTTTTAGTTTTTTTTCTAGCATCTAATAAAGTATTTTGAGCACAAATTACGTAACCAAACCTATCACCATCATAATTTAAACTATCAATTAAATCACCCTTTTTTATAAAAAACTTATAATAATATTCTTTACGTTTATTAATATCTTTTTTAAGAGAAATTTTTTTTATTTTCCCTCTTTTTGGAAGAAAATACCTAATTGAGGCAAATTTATTTCTATAAATTTTTGGCATAGTTACAGTTTCATCAATAGCCATATTAATTACGTACTCTGAAATATTCACATTAGTAGTTAAATTAACAAGACCATCAGCAACCATGAAGCCTCCTCCTCTTGGAGATATATCAATTAAGTAGATTATATTATTTTTATCTATAATTATTTCAGAATGAAGGGGTGTGTTATTAATTTTAAATATTTTTATTATTTTTTTAAAATATTTATCAATTAAATTTATCTTTTTATTTGATAAATTAACAGTGTATATTTCAGATGCACTAATCTTGTTTTTCTTAATTCTTCTGTGTATTGAAATAATGTGATGTTCATTATTGTTTACAATTGACTCTATAGAAAACTCTTTTCCACGAATATACTCTTCAAGAATAATTTTATGATTTTTAGAATAATTAAGTGAAATATCATATGCTTTAATTAATTGATTTTTATTTTTAATATATGTTACTCCTCTACTTCCTGAAGAGTCAATTGGCTTCATTATTAATGGAAAATCAATATTAATTCTTTCTAATTTTTTTTTTCTTTTAAAAATTTGATATTTTTGAGTTATAATTTTATTTTTATTTAAAATTTCTTTAATTTTAAGTTTATTGATTAAATTGTTAATTTGATTTAATTTTAAACCATTATTTATACCTAATTTTTTTTTTAGTTTTGCAACTAATATAAGAAGAGCTTCAGAGTTAAAGGTTATGACATGATCTATTTTTCTTTTTGTTAAATTAATGTTAAACAAACATTCTTCAATATTATCTGTGTCACACCTTATAAATTTATCTAAATATTTTATACATATGGGTTTTGGGTCTTTATCTATACCAATTAAATAAAAATTTGAATTATTATGAATTTTTTTAATACCAAATTCTTGTTGCCAACCTAAACCAACAATTAAAATATTTAATTTTTTTTTCATTTATTTATGATCTTAGTAATAATTTTAGATATTCTTTCTAATCCTTTTCCATCAATTAATTTGTTTTTATTTGGTGCAATATAAGTGTTCTTTGATAATTTTTTTACTTCAGTAATTCCTTTATTATAAATATGTTTTTTTTTATATAAAAAATTAACTAAATTTTTCTCCTCAATGGATTGAGGAATAGCAATTACAGGTTTATTTAAAATAATTGCTTCAAGCATACAACCTCCACCATTAGAGATAATTAGATCACTTTTTTTCAACAAGTCTACATAATTACTTGGATTATGATAAATTTTTAAATTTTTATCTTTTGGTGTTTTTCTTATTAGAGGTCCATAAATTATAGTAACATTTAATTTTTTTTTATTAAGAAGACTACCTAGTTTATATGAAATATTTTTTTTGTCTCCACCTCCAATTACAATAACTATATTGGTTAATTTTTTTTTTTATTCGATTTTTCGATTTTAAAAATTCTTTTTTAATAATCGTATATTCTAGACCAATAAATGATTTAATTCTTGAATAAGCTTTTTTATGAGGAAAAATGATAATATTATAATCTGGAGGATAATTTCCAAAATAATCAAAAGTAACAGTTAATTGATTTTTTTTTCGTGCTTTTTGTAAAATTTCTTTTGTATTATTTTTAACATCTACAATTAATAATTTAGATAATTTATTAGTTGTATTAACTTTAGGAAGTAATTTAGTAGTTTTATTATCTAACCCTCTTATTGTCGTCTTTATGCCAATAGAATTTAAATATTTATATAAATTCATTGATCGATTTAAATGACCATAACCTACAGCTTTATTTGCTTCACATAAAATTTCTACTGTGTTTTTAAGCATTTGATTTTTATATTTTTAATTTTTTTAAATTTTGTATATTATTTAATTTTAAAGGATCTCCATAAGATAAATTTTTTCTAGACTTTTTACCTAGGACACTTTCCCAATAAATAGGATGTAATCCATATCCTGGTCTAATAATTTTTATATTTTCTTTTGAAAAATATTCACCTTTTTTAATATTTTTACATACATAAATTGAGTTTTTATTATTTTGGCTAGCTTTTGAAGATTTTGATATGCTATAATCTATTTTTCCCAATGCTTTTTCTGTCATCCTCACACTTTTAATCATTTCTTTAAAAGAATCACTTTTCATTGAAAAAAAACTATCTATTGATTTTTTATTATTTTCTATATCAAGATGTTTTTCTATCACTTTAGCTCCGATTGAGCATGATGTTATAGGAACAATAGAACCTTCTGTATGATCTGAAACTCCAGCAAGGACCCCATATTTTTTTTCAATATCAAGAATCGTTTTCAAATTACTTTCTTCAAGTGGTGCAGGATAAGAAGAGACACATTTTAATACAATAATTTTTTCATTATTGCATTTCTTTATAGTCTTAATTGCAATTTCTAAATCATTTTTATTTGCTAAACCAGTAGAAAGAATGATTGGTTTTTTTGTTTTTGCTACTTTTTTAATTAATGGTATATGATTTATTTCAGCAGATGCAATTTTATAAGCTGGACAATTTAATTCTTCTAAAAAATCCACTAATGTTTCATCAAATACACTAGCAAAAATATCAATTTTATTTTTTTTTGCTTCATTAAAAATTCTTTTATGCCATTCTAATGGAGTTTTAGCATTGTCATATAAATTCCATAAGTTTTTAAATTTTTTCCAAGGAGAATTGCTTGGTATTTTAAAATCTTTTTTATTTGAATTTAGAGTAATTGTGTCAGCTGTATAGGTTTGTATTTTAATTGCATTAGCACCAATTTTTTTTGCCTCTCTAATCATTCGGAGCATAAAATCTAGAGACCCTTGATGATTAGCAGATAATTCTGCAACTATATAGCAGGGTTGATTTAAACCAATATAACTATTACCAATTTTTATTTTCATTTTTTATCTTATTTTATTTATACCACTCATTTGGATCATATATTTTTTTATTATTAGTAAAAAAAGGAAATTCAATAATTCTTTTTTGAGATTTAAAACAATTATTTATTTCTTTCAACTGATTTAAAGAATTTACTCCAACAACTACTTTATCAATATATTTAGAGTTTTTAATAAATTCAATACACGCTTCTAATGCTGACAATTTATGATCATCAAGCCAAATATTATACTTGTTCCATAATTTTTCCCACCCTAAAAATTTTTTTGGTAAATTTTTTGCTTTAACTAATAATAAACCTTGAAGAAAAATTGATCTTCCATGAATTTCAATTTTATTTTTCTTTAATTTTTCTAACCAGCCGTTTTTTTCAAAGCTTCTATTAAAAATACTATACGGTAATTGAACTATATCAACGTTATGAATATTAAAAATTTTTTTAAGTTGGTCATTATTATATACTGAGATACCTAATTTATTTATTATCTTATTTTTTTTCATTTCTTCAAATGTTAAAATTAACTTTTTAAAATTTTTATTATCTATATTTTCAATATTATGAATTAATAATGAATCAAACTTTTTTAATTTCATTTTTTCAAGTGAATTATTTACTGTTAATTTAGCCCAATTTTCGATATTTCCGTAATTTTTTTCATATGTTGGAATTTTATTTATAATATTGAAATCCTTTAAATCTATCTTGCTCAATATAGTTTCAACATTTCCATACGAAATTGCGGTATCTATATATTTTATATTATTTTTAACACTAAACTTGATAATTTTTTCAATCTCAGGTGTTTTTACTTGTTCAAAATTATTTGCTATACCATAAGGCATACCAAATTGAGCGCTTCCTAAAATTAAATCCAAATCAATTCTCTATTTTTTATATTTATTAATTATTTTATTGATTAATCTTATTACAAAATCTTGCTGATTGAAAGATAGATCATAATATAATGGTAATGTTAAAGCTTCTTTATAATAATCAACAGAATTTGAATCATTTAGATAATTATATAAGTTATTGTTGTAAAATGGGTGATAATGGATTGGTAAATAATGGACTTGTGTAATAACATTATTTTTCTTCAAAAGATTCATTAACTCAGCTCTAGTTATTTTTAACTTACTAAAATCAATTCTTACAACATATATATGTAACGAACTAATTTTACGGCCAGTTAGTTGAGTTGGTTTTATATGTTGATTATTTTTAAATTCATTATCATATCTGGATACAAGTTTTCTTCTTTTACTAATAAATTTTTTTAATTTATTTAATTGAGAAGAAGCTAATGCACATTGAATATCTGTAATTCGATAGTGGAAACCAAGTTCTTGCATTTCATAATACCAAGGATTAATTTTTCCATTTGTTTTAGACTGCATTTTATTAATAAACTTGTCATCATTTTTATTGATTCCATGACTTCTTAATTTTAATAATTTTTTGTATAAAATTTTGCTGTTTGTAGTTATTATACCACCTTCACCAGCTGCTATAGATTTAACAGGATGCATTGAAAATACAGTCATATCAGAATACTTACATGAGCCAACTTTTGATCCACATTTATATTGACCACCTAAAGCATGAGCAGCATCTTCAATAAGGAATGATTTATGCTTATTTGCTAATTTTTTAATTTCTTTCATATCACATGGATATCCTCCAAAATGAACTGGCATAATAATTTTAATCTGACTGTTTCTAAATTTATTAATAGCTTCTTTAAGTTTTGAAGAATTTATATTTAAAGTTTCTTTATCTATATCCGATAAAATAACTTTAGCATTCGAATATATTGCTGAATTAGGACTTGCAACAAAAGTAATTGATGAAGTTACAAGGTATTCATTTTTTTTTATATTTGTTGATAAAACCGCTATATGCAATCCTGCAGTACAACTGGAAACTGCTACTGCGTATTTTGCACCTACATATTTAGCAAATTTTTTTTCAAATAAAGATATGGTGGGACCTTGAGTAAGATAACCTTTTTTCAAAACATCTGTAATCGCTTTAATATCTGCACTATCAATATGATGCTTACCGTAAGGTATCATAGACTCGAAATTTCTCTAAAATATTGTTTGGTTTTAAATTTATACAAATCATTTATTTCTTGTTCAATAGTTTTTAACTTAATGTTTAAATTTTTCTGAATTTTTTTTGTAGAAAGGCTCATATCATGAGGTCTTTTAATTTGATAATTTTTTTTATAAATCTTTTCTTTTATTAAATTTTTATTCATATTAAATTTTTTTGTCAAAATTAAACCAAATTGATATTTTGATAACTTTTGCTTTGATGCAATATTGTAAATACCTCGTTTATCTTTTTCAATTAATTTAAGAATAATCTCTATCAAATTGTTTATAAAAACAGGATTAAAATATATATTACTGTATAAATAAGTTGTTTTATTTTTTTTGTTGTTGTCGATTATATAATCTGAAAAAGACCTTCTATAAGATGTACCAAAACCAAAAAAATTAGCTCTAACTATTAAATATTTAAATAATTTCTTTTGAATTTCTTTCTCCCCTTTTAATTTTGATTTTGCATAAATATTTATTGGTTTCATTTTATCATTTTCTTTATTGTACTGAGATTCACCTGAAGATAAATGATCAGTAGAAATATGAACAAATTTTATATTATAAGTTTTACATATTGATGATAGAATTCTTGGCACTTTTGCATTTAAATAATATGCCTCGTCTTTATTTTTTTCACAATAATCTACATCTGTATGACCGATGGCATTAAATATAATTTTAGGATGAATTAATGATATAGTTTTTTTAATTTCAAAATATTTATTAAAATTAACTTTAAATGTTTCTACTCCTTCAATATTTATTTTTTTTTTGTTAGTGGAGGCATAAATTTTATACTTTTTTTTTAAGTTTAATATTAGATTTGTACCTAAAAGACCAGTCGAACCAAATATAATTACTTTATCCATTAATTATTAGAAATAGTAACTATATTATTAATATTTTTTTTAATCCAATTTTTAAGTTGTGCTTTTGTCATCCAATCATGATTATTATTAGAAGAATATGAAAAATTAGGAGGTACTTTTTTTCCTTTACCAATTCTATTTTTATCAAGATAAAAATTATGAATTGAGGGTAAGATTTTGAAGTATGTTTTAAACTCGTAAGTAAATGGAGAATCTTCTGGGCCAATCATTTGTTCATGTATTTTCTCACCTGGCCTTATACCAATGTATTTTATTTTTGATTTTAAAGAAACTGATTTTGCAATATCAACAATATTCATAGAAGGTATTTTTTTTACATAAATTTCACCTCCCAAAGATGTTTTAAATGCCTCAAATACTAAATTTATTGCTTCTTCAAGTGAAATCATAAATCTTGTCATTGATTTGTCAGTAATTGTTATAATTCCAGTATTCTTAGCTTGATTATAAAAAAATGGTATTACTGAACCTCTCGAGCCCATTACATTTCCATACCTTACTATAGAAAAAATTGTATCATTTTTTTTAGGTGAATTTGCTGCTACAAATAATTTGTCTGATGCTAATTTTGTTGCACCATAAAGATTTATAGGGCTTGATGCTTTATCTGTTGAAAGAGCGACAACTTTTTTAACTTTATTAAACTTTGCAGCATCAATTACATTCATTGCCCCTATAATATTTGTTTTAATACATTCGAAAGGATTTAATTCTGCTGTGGGCACAATCTTTGTAGCTGCAGCATGAATTAGATAATCAACATTTTTAGTTATTCTAATTAAAGTTTCTTTATCTCTTACGTCACCAATAACAAATTCTATCTTAGGATTGTTATTCAATTCAATTGCTAAATTCCATTGCTTCATTTCATCTCTAGAAAAAATTATAATTTTTTTAAATTTATGATTTTTAATTAAATTTTTTGTTAAATAGGTACCAAATGAACCAGTGCCTCCTGTAATCATCAATATCTTATTATTAAACATTAAATTAACTCTTATAATTTTTAATCATATATTATAACATAAAAAAAAATTTTTTTTAAATTTCTTTCTCAATAAAATTAACACTTATATTAGCTTGTGGTATAAGGTCAATCTTAGAATATTGGTTTGATTTTTTTCTTGCTAATTCAATAAACTTTTCTTGTTTCTGACTTCTTTTTACATTTGAAAAGTTATTTTCAATGTTGTTATAAATTTCTTTAGTAGCTTGATAGATATCCTCTTCTGAATTTGGAATAAATCCAATATTATTTTGTTTATAAAGATTTTTATTATTAATTATACCTAGTGGAGTATTCATAAATTTTTCTATTTCTATTTTTTCATTTTTTTTATTCAGCATTCTAGGTAGATATAGATTATTTTTTCTCAAACCATAGTATTCTTCAAACCTAGGGCTATTTGTAAAGAGTACAGGTACAGAGAAAGTAAATGGAATATGATAATATCCTGAAGATGAACCTATACAAAATTTAGAAGTTGCTCCCAAAAATACATCTAAGAATTCTGATCTTTCATCACAATGAGCATAATCAATAACATTATTCATATTTTTTAATTTAGTCATAGATGGATCTCCCATTCTGAAGACCCATCCGCCCTGATCAGTAATAAATTTTATAGCTTTTAAATAGCTCTTGATATCAGTGTTTCTAAAATCATCTGAGGTATTTGATTGATTTTCGCCCCTGTAACCAACTGATCTAGCGTGCAAAGTCACATACCAAGCATCACTAGGCAAGCCTAGTTTCTTTAAAATTGATTTTCCTTTTTCTTGATCTTTACTTTTTAATTGAAATAAAGATTTAATATTTCTTTCAGCTAATAATGATTGTGTAATATTTGATGCGGCATCTAAAGAAGGACAAATTTTATCCATCGGAACGCATATACCTAATGGTAATTCTAGAATACTGGCTAAAGTATTAAATGAATATATTGTTTCAGTATCTTGAATTAAATTAACATATTTTTCAAAATAACTAAAAAAACTTTTGTTCCTTAATTTAATTTTCTTTGGGAGAATAATATTAATTTTGTTATTTTTTCTCATATTTAGTTTTTGTGAGTTTATTAAACTTTCTATAGGATAATGATTACCTAAACTGCCAGTAACCATTCCAGCCCAAATAAAGTCTAAATTAAAATCATTTAAACCAACTTCATTTATCCAATTATTTCTTTTATTATTATATATATCAAAATGCTCAAATTTTTCTGGATCTGCTACTCTATGTAATTCTTTTATTAAATATAAATGAATAAGATGGGACTCTGGGTGTTTCTTTATAAGATCTTTATACAAATTAATTTTTTCATATGAGTTTGATAACAAATTAATTTTATTTATTTTTAAATCTATTTCAGATAATTTTTCTAATTTTATACCATATTTTTTAAGAATATCTTTTATTTTTAATTTAATAAAATAACTTAGATTTTTCATAATTTTTTATTTTATCTAAAGTATTCATTTATATTCTTAACTAAGTACTCTACTTGATTATCAGTTAGTTTATGATGACATGGAATAATTAAACTTTTAGATAATAAATTTTCTGCCATGGGAAGTTTTTCTTTTTTAAATCTTTTAAAAGCTGGTGCGTTATAAATTAAAGGATAATTAAATATTTTAGTTTCAATATTTTTACTTGCTAAATAATTTCTAAATTTATCTCTATCTCTATCAACTAATATCGGGTATACATATCTACCATGAATCTCATTTTTAGTAGTTTTTTGATAAATTATATTTTGATTTAAATTTTTTGAAATATACTTAGCTATTTGTTGTGTTCTTTTTTTCTTTTTGCGTAAATGTTTTAATGAAACTAATAACAACGCAGCATTTAAAGTATCCATTTTATGATTTAAAGATATATCTATACAATTGTTTGTAATAACTTTTTTATAATCTGAAGTTGTACCTGCATGCCTTAAAATTTTTAGTTTTTCAAAAATACTTTTTTTATTAGTAACAACTATTCCTGCCTCACCATATCCGCCGAATATTTTCATAGGGTTCATACTGAATCCTGCAGCTGAGGAAAAACTACCAGCTTTTTTTTTGTTAATACTAGCTCCAAATGCTTGAGCAGCATCTTCTATTATTCTAAGATTATATTTCTTTGATATCTTCATAATTTCGTTCATTTTGCACATATGTCCAGCATAATGCATTGGTAAAATTGCTTTTGTTTTTTTAGTTATTTTTGCTTCTATAGAATTTGGATCAATATTAAAATCATTTGAAACATCTGCAAAAACAGGATTTGCCTTAGCTGAAACAATTGCATTTGATGGAATAATCCACGACAAAGGGGTTGTTATTACTTCCTCATTTGTTTTAATACCTGATGCTCTTAGAGCTAAGTATATAGCACTACTTCCAGATGAAACACCAATTGCATATTTAACACCTAAATATTTAGAAACTTTTTTTTCAAGTATTTCAACTTCTTCTCCTAAAAATAATCTTCCCTTTGCTAAAACATTCGAAGTCGCATCTAATAGTTCTTGTTTTAAAATTTTATCAGTAACTTTAAGATCAAAAATTGGGACTCTCATAATAAATAGTATTTATACAAGTTTTACATCATTATAAAAGAGATTTATTTTTATGTAAAAAATAATTACCTATCCTAAAATTTTTTGATCTCAAATTGTTAGGAGAAAATATATTCCAATATTGATTTTGTAATTCTTCATCAATATCAGAGTATTTAATATTTTGATTTAGATAATCATCCATCTCTATTGAAGCCTCTAAAATTTCTTGTCTGGTATTATTAATAATTTTAATTTGTTTATTTTTTAAATATTGATTCATATCTTCATTGCCAAGCTTTAATTTATATGACTCTTCAAAAGTTAAATATCTATTTTTTTGTATTGAGAAGAATTTTTTATAAATAACAATGGCTTCTAACGACCATCTATGATTTTCCCAATGAAGAGATTTATTTACATATACTATAGGCACTCTAAATATCTCAGATATTGCTGATATACCACTGTCTGAGGATATTAAAAACTTACATTTACTTAAAAGAAAAATATCTAAAAAATCTGATCTGAAATCTGAATTAGAATAATCAAAAAAATTTTTATCCTTAAAATTAATCTTATCTTTACTAATCGATCCCATTCTTATAACAAAGTAACCTCTATGTATCATCTTAATTATTGTGTCTTCGAAATCATTTATATTAAAATCTCTAAAATTATGGTAACTCCAATCACGCGAACTATCTACATTATTCAAATATGCATCATCTCTATTATGAATGCATATAATTTTTTTATTTTCAGCCCCAATTGATTTTAGAAATTTCTCACCTTTAACTATATCTTTTTCATAAATTTTAACATTTGCATACTTGTTATTTAAAACACAATTTAATAAAAAATTATTTTTTTTTATAATATTTTTTGATTTAGTTTTTTGAAATAATTCTAGTTCTTTTCCATTAATATTTATTTTAATATTTTTAATTAAAATATCCTGTAATAATTGATTTTTTTTTAAATCTTGAATAATTGAAATTATAAAGTGTGGAACTTTGATTAATATAACCTGGTCACTCCAAATTTTTTTCCAATATGTATTTGCTAAATTTTTACTATCTGAATAAAAAAAAATATCTATACTTTTAAACCCAACATATTTTTTTTTTGAGAGTTCCCAATCTAAATGATAAATTCCACCAATTCTAGAAAGATCTACATTTGATAATCTCACATAAAAAAAAGGTTTAATAAATCTTAAAAAAAATAAAATTAAAATAGCTAATAGATAAATATTTTTTTTTATAAGAAACCTCATTTATCAATAAATTGTGATAAATAAGTATAAATTTCAGATAATTTAATCTTTTGAATATTAAGTTTTTTTTCTGTATAACTCATATCTAGAGCTGTAATTGGATGATTATATAATAATTTCACTCCTATCTCTGTTGATTTTAAATTTTTACACAAATTCTTATCTAAATTTAAAAAATCTAAAAAACCATTTGCAAAGTCTGAATAGCTTAGATCTTTTTCTCCAGATAAATGGAATATGCCACTATAATTATTGTTAATAATTGAAAGTATAGCCTTACTAGAATTTTCAAATGTTATTGGAGCAAAATAGAGATCGTTAAATGCATTAAATTTTTTCTTTTCATTGATACAATTTAACCAATTATTAAATGGAGAGGTATTATTACAAACATTTTTAGTTAATCTAAGAATTGATAGCTTATTTGTTCTAGAAATATCAGAAGCTATACTTGTAATTTTTTGCTCACTTATATATTTTAAATTTGCGTAGGAAAATCCTGGAGATGGTTTATCATTTTCTTTTGGCAGAGAATTATATTTAAATACAGTATTTGTAGAAATATATAAAACAAAAATATCATTTTTAAGAAGTTGTGAGACTAATTGTGGAATATTTTTACAATTAATTTTACATGCATATTCATAATTGTTTTCACAATCATCATA
>MDSZ01083594.1_pt1 | contig 15041 bp, 16 predicted proteins | sample 811201 | NCBI WGS metagenome assembly MDSZ01 (sample SAMN05326647, study PRJNA326480) | marine metagenome | isolation source: seawater | place: Indian Ocean: North | collected 2010
GCACTTTGTTATTCATCTGTTTGGCTATCTATGAATGTTTTAGTTTTAGATCCCAAAACAGTTTGTGTTGAAAAAAGTGAAGTCTATCAAGCAGAACAATTAGACAAGTTAGGCATGGAAGTAATTCCAGTTGAGCTAAGAGATGCTTATGCATTTGGTGGAGGATTACATTGCTGTACAGCAGACGTTTACAGAGAAGGAGCTTTAAAAGATTATTTTCCTAAACAATAAATAATTATGGGTACTGTTTTAAAATTAGGAATAACTAGTAACAACAATAAAGATATTGAAGAAGTAGATTTTATAAATGTTTTAGCAAACAAAGGTGTAGTAGGAGATAGACATTTTAACGAATATAACGACCCGTATTCTCAATTATCACTTATAGAGTCTGAAAACATAGATCATTATAATTTGAAATATGGATTGAATATTCCTTACTTAAATTTTAGAAGAAATATAGTAACGAAGGGTATTCGATTAAACCAATTAATTGGTAAAAGATTAAAAATTGGAAATGTAGAGGTTGAAGGCATTGATTTATGTAGACCGTGCAAACATCTAACAGAAATGTTAAATCAAGAAAATGTACTTAAAGAATTTTTAAGAAAAGGTGGTCTTCGATGTCAAATTTTATCTTCATCTAAAATAATTTTAGGAGATAAAATAAGTTTCTAATTTGGATTTTTTTTTAAATATTCAACATATTTGATAACTTTTTCAAATTCATCATCTGGAATATCTTTATAACTGGCATTAAATTTATTCTTTACACAAATCGCGACATGAGCATAAGGATTTCTTCCCCTTGGGTGATTTGGATGATCTGGTAATTGTCCTACCAAATAATCACCTGCATCTTGAATAACTTTCCAGAGTTTACTTGCGTTTGTTTTATTCAAATTTAATTTTGGGAAGATTTATCTATTTCAAAATTCTCTAGTGAAGTCGAAGAAGATATTTCTAAATTATCATTTTCATCTGTCTTATATTTTCTAATTTCCCTCTGTTTTAATCTTTCTTCTCTTCTTAATTCTTCTTGTTCTTGTAATGCCTTTTCTTTGTCAAACCTTTCTTCCCATTCTTTCAATTTTAAATATTCAATTTTTTGCTTTTGTTCTTCCTCTTGTTTTAGCTCTTTTAAGAATTTTTCTTTCTTTCTTTTTTCTTTTAACTCTTTATTTTTTTGTTCGTCTTCTCTAATTTTTAAATCTAAATCTTTTCGATTTAGTTCCTCACTTCTGAGTTTAAGCTCTTTTTCTTTTATTCTTAGTTCTTTATCAATTAATCCTAAATCTTCATCTTTTGAAATTAGTCTTTTATTTTCCGCTTTTAATGCTTCTTCTTTGATTTTAATTTCTTTTTCTTTTAACCTTAACTCTTGATCTCTAAAATTTATTTTATCATTTTCTTTATTAAGTTTTTCTCTTAAAATTTTTAATTCTTTTTTATCTTTTATTATTTCATTTTTTTCCTCAAGTTTTTTTAATTTTATTTCCTTAATCTTTTTCTTTTCAAGACTTTTTTTATATTTGGAATACACATTACCTAAGGAATTACTTGTAATAGATGCTAATTTTGAGAGATTAGATTGTTGTTTAGTTGTTTTTACTCTCTTAATTTTTTTTTTATTTTTTAAGGACATAATTTTAAATATTTATTTGACCAAAGAAATTGTAAACTTTCAACTGTAACTTTAAATTTTTTTTAAAAATACTGTTTAAATTGAGTTCAACTAGAAATTGATATTTTAAATTCCAAAAATACTTAAATTTTTAAGTTCAAATTTGGTATTCTTTTATGTGCATTTAATTAATTTAATCTTGCGAAGTCAGTTTCAGCAATTGGAGATATCAAATATTTTGCAATATCATCATTATGATTTTCACATTTAGAGATAATATCAAAGATTTTATCTAATTCTAAAAGGTATTTATCTACTATTGATTTTTTATGAGCAGTTGACACATAAATTGTATTTGTAGCTAAAATTCTCTTTTTTAGCATTTCTTGGGTAATAAATGTTTTATATTTAACATTATGTTTTGATTTAAAGTCAAATTTACAAAGTGAGTTTAGACCACTTATATTGATTAATAAATTGTGTTTTTTTGATAATTTTTTCCATCCATTTTTGATGTAACCCCCAAGTTTAGTGATATATATCCAACTCTTTTTTTTTTCCATAATTTCCAAAGTTTTCATTGCAGCAGTTGGCCCACTACTATCTGTCCAAAATGTACTACTAATAAATGTTTTATTTATTGAAGACATGGTTTTTTGATTTCCTAAAACTGCAGTAATTGGATAACCATTTCCAAGTGCTTTACCAAGCATTAACATATCTGGATTAATACTAAATTTTTTGTGTATTCCACCAAAGCATTCTCTGAAACCTGAAGTACATTCATCAAAAATCAAAATTATTTTTTTTTCATTAGATAGTTTTCTGACTTTTTTTAAAAAATTATTTTTTGGAAGGACATCTCTTATAACTTCCATTTTGATAATCCCTATATTATTTTTTTCAACTATCTTTTTTAAGCTTTCAAAATCGTTATATCTAAAAGGATAAATTGTTCCTTTTAAATTTTTGTTAACACCTCCAATTTTTAAACCTTCAATTAAGTGGCTATCAAGGTTTTTTTTACTTTTTAAATTTGCTGCTAAATACCAGTCATGCCAACCATGATAACCACAAAAGGCAATATTTTGTTTTTTTGTTGAAGCTCTCGCAAGTCTAATTGCAATCGAATTTGCTTCACCTCCAGATCTTGCGAATCTAACTTTGTCAGCCCAAGGATGCATGGTAACTAATTTTTTTGCTAAATCTACTTCTTCAATACAATTTAACGTTGTCATATTTCCCTTTTTAATCCTTGTAGACACAGCATTGTCCACATATTTATTTGCATATCCAAGAATGTTTGTTCCTACTCCCATTATTGTCATGTCAGTATATTTATTATTATCCAAATCGTAGACATGACATCCCTTAGCTTTTTTAAAATATCCTGGCCATCTTTCAGGTAAAAAACGATCTGGTCTTTTTGAAAAAAGCATATTTCCACCAGCAATAAATTTTTTGGCCTCTATCCATTTCAATTGACCTAAGTTAAGTTTTAATGATGATATTCCAGTCGAAAATTTTTGGTTTATATCAAAAAAACTTTTATTTTTATTATAGTAAGAAATTATATCTGATAAGCTAAAATCGGTCTTTAATTTTTTTACTAACTTTTGAAACAAAATAAGATCTTCTTTTTCATCAAGAGTTAATCTAATCTTTTGATAATTTCCTTTTTTGTAAAAAACATTTTTTTTTCTGATTTTTTCACTTCTTAAAAAATATTTTGTAACATGTTCTTTATCTTCCATGTCATGTAAATTCTTGTTTGCAAATTCTAGTGATTTGAAATTAAAGACTTCCGTATCCATTCCATCTGGGAAAGATCTATGTATTACATTAGAAACATAATCATAATTTCCTTTTTGATAAACATTAATTATACTATCGACTGTGCTTGGATCTATAAATGGACAATCAGATGTTAATCTTAAGATATGTTTTTTGTTATTTTTTTTTTGCACAATCATAATATCTTTTTAAAACATTTTTCTCAGAGCCTCTAAAAATATTATAACCTTTTTTTTTTAAAAATTTATAAAGTTTGTTATCAGATTTATTTTTAGGTATTAAGATAACAATATCATCTATTTTTTTACATTTTTTTAACCTATTTATCATAAACACAATCACTTCTGTGCCATCTATTTTTTTTAGAATTTTTCCAGGCAATCTTGTAGATCCCAATCTTGCTTGAATAAATGCAGAAACTTTTTTTATTTTCATGAGATAAATTTAGCTTATATTTAAAAATTGCTATACTATAAAAATATTGTATTTAATATTAAATTAATACCAAAAAACAAATAATTTTTTAATAAGATTAATGTCAATTCGTAAAACTAATATCATTTTTGGAAAACCAAACATTGGTGCTGAGGAAATTAGATATGTTAAAAAAGTTATAAATTCAAAATGGATAGGAACAGGGCCTATTACAGAAAAATTTGAACACAATTTTAAAATTTACAAACAGACAAAATTTGCTTTATCGGTTAACTCTTGTACAGCAGCATTACATTTATCATTACTAAGCCTTAATTTAAATAGAGGTGATGAAGTAATAACTACACCAATGACTTTTGCATCGACAATTAATTCAATAATACTCGCTGGTGGCAAGCCTGTTTTAGCAGATATAAATAAAGAAACCTTTAATATTGACCCTCAAAAAATACTAGAAAAAATTACAAAAAAAACAAAAGCAATAATTTTAGTCCATTTGGCAGGACTTCCTTGTGAAATAAAAAAGATAAAAAAAATAGTCAATAAGCATAAATTATTTTTAATTGAGGATTGTGCCCACAGCATAGAGTCAAAATATAACGGTAAACACCTAGGTAATTTTGGAGACACAGGCTGTTTTAGTTTTTATTCAACAAAAAATTTAACAACAGGTGAAGGCGGCATGATTATCACACAAAAAAAAAAAATTGCTGAAAAAATAAGAGTATTAAGATTGCATGGCTTGTCCAAAGATGCCTGGAAAAGACATTTGCCAAATTCTGTTAAATTTTCAGCTAAATTTGATCATTATGATGTTAAGGAAATAGGTCTTAAATATAACATGATAGATATTAACTCTGCAATTGGAATCATCCAATTAAAGAAAATTGAAAAAAATTTAAAAATTAGAAAAAAAATATTTAATGCTTATAAAAAAAAATTATCAAACCTCCCCATAGAATTTCAAAAATTTAAGACAGATACAAAAAATTTTAAACATGCTTATCATTTGTGTATTATTAAACTTATAAATAAAGAGGGAATAAAAAATTTAAGGGATAAACTTGTGATTTATTTGAGAAATAGAAAAATTAGCACTGGTATTACTTATAGAAGTGTAACTGATATGACCATTTTTAAACAAAAATTTGGATGGAATAAGAAAACATGCATCAATTCTAAAGAATTAGGTGATAGTTTAATTAGTTTACCAATCTATCCAAACTTAAAAAATGAAGAACTAAATTATATTTGTGAAAATATTAAAAAATTCTTTAAAAAATAAAGTAGTTTTTCGTTGTGATGCCGCAAATAATCCAAGAATTGGAACTGGGCATTTACTACGATGTCTAAATTTAGCTCAACATTTATCTAGAAGATATAAAATTAATCCAAGAAATATTATTTTTATTTGTAAAACAGATAATGAATTTCAATTGTCTAAGGAATTATTAACTGGAAAAAAATTCATTTTAAAAAAGATAAATTATTTAACAAAAGACAATTCTACTGAAGAAGCAAATTTTATTTCAAAAAATCAAGCTAATATTCTCATAATTGATAGAGTTTCTAATACAAACTTAAATTTTTATAATATAATTAGAAATAGATTTAAAAAAATTATAATTTTTGAAGATAAATCAAAAATTAGAAAAAAGTTCGATTTAAGTATAAATTCACTAACATCAATTAAATCATATTATCAGAGCAAAAATGAAAAGATTGGATTTAGGTATATGTTATTACCTCTGACATCAAAAAAGCAAAGTACTATTAATAAAAAGAATAATATTTTTTTATCATTTGGAGGCTACGACCATAATAATTTATGTACTAAAATCTTAAAAACTTTACCTAAAATAAATGAAAATCTTAGAATATTTGTACCTAAAATTTACAAACTTAATAATTTTTATAAATCAGAAAAACATATTTTAAAAATCTATAAGAAAAATGAGTATTTAAGATATTTTAAGCAGTGCAATATTGCTATAATTTCAGGAGGTCTAACGTTATTTGATGCTGTTTATTTAAAAAAAAAAATTATTTGTATCCCTCAATACAGACATCAATTAATCAATGCCCGAAAAATTAAAAAACACTATCCAATTTATATAATTGAAAAAAATCTACAAAATTTTCAAACTATTCTAATTAATAGAATTAACAAAATTTATAGTAATAAAATAAATTATTTTAAGAATAAAATTAAAAATAACAATGTTATTTCTCATAAAAATTATGTAAAAACATTAACCTATATAGAAAAATTATATGAAAAATCTTTCAATCAATAAAATTTTTAATTTTAAAAAAAAAATAATAATAATCTCAGGAACAAGTGGATTATTAGGTAATTCATTCGCAAAATTGTTTTTAGATTTAGGATGTAATGTAATTGGCCTTGATAAGAAAAAAAATCAAATAAAACATAAAAATTTTTATTTTTTTAATGAAGATGTTTCAAATTCAAAAAAGGTTGAGGAAATTTTAAAATTTGTCATTAAAAAATTTAAAAAAATTGATGTAATAATTAACAATGCAGGAATTTCATATTTTACAAAGTTTGAAAATAGAACTAATTATGAGTTAAATTCTACATTGAATACTAATCTTGTTGGTACAATCAACGTTTGTAGAAATTATTTGAAACTTCATAAAGTGCATAAATTAAAGAAATGTAAAATTATAAACATAGGATCAATCTATGGACTATTAAGTCCAGATTTTAATATTTATGACAAAGGAGATAATATAAATTCAGAAATATACGGTGCTTCTAAAGCAGCAATTATTCAATTTACGAAGTACCTCTCAGTATATGGAGCTAAATATAATATAAATGTAAATTGTTTATCTCCTGGCGGTATTCTTAATCATAAAAACAAGCAAAAAAAAAAAATTTATAAATAAATACTCAAATAGAGTTCCCTTGAAAAGAATGGCAAACACAAGTGATTTTTTTACTTGTATACTTTTTTTGGCATCTGAAAAATCTTCTTATGTTACTGGTCAGAACATAGTTGTGGATGGTGGGCTATCATCATGGTAAATAAACATTTTCTTATTGCTGAAGCAGGCATAAATCATAATGGAAATTTAAAAACTGCTTTAAAACTTATAGACGTTGCAAAAAAGTCAGGAGCAGATGCAATTAAATTCCAAACATATATCACAGAAAAGAGAGTTCCAAAAAAATATAAAAAAATTTTTGATATTTTGAAAAGATGTGAGCTAAGTTATAAAGAATTCGAAATATTAAAAGATTACTCTGAAAAAAAAAAAATAACTTTTTTTTCAACACCTTTTGATTTAGAAGCCGTAGAATTTTTAGCTGAAATGAAAGTAAAATTGTTTAAAGTCGCATCTTTTGATATTGCAAATAAACCTTTAATAAATGGTATTTTAAAAAAAAAAATTAAAACTATTATTTCTACTGGGATGGCAAATCTTAAAGAAATAAGTTCTGTGTATAAAAAATTTAAGACTAACAAAATTCCTTTAGTATTGTTGCATTGTATATCTTCTTATCCTAATAAAATTGAAACTTCGTATCTCTCAAATATAAATTATTTAAAAGAAAGATATAAGTGTGAAATTGGTTTATCAGATCATACTAATGATATTCAGGTGCCATTGTATTCAAGTTTATTAGGTGTAAAAGTAATTGAAAAACATCTAAAAATTGATGAAAATCATAAATGTGTTGATGCAAAAGTATCAATTTCTGGAAAAAAATTTTTAGAATTGAAAAAAAATTTGGAAATTATTGATAAAATGATAGGAAAACCTAAATTTGGTGTAAGATTTGAGGAAAAAAATATTAAAATTTTTAAAAGAAAAAAATTTTATTAATCTAATTTACCCAAATAGTTAACCATTACAACTCCTATGATAATTAAAATAATTCCAATTAATCCATAAATGTTAGGAACTTGGTTATATTTTAAAAGAGCAAATAAAACGACACCTGTTACTGTGAGCCCACTATATGTTGCATAGGCAAATCCAACGGGCAGAGAATGCATTGCTTTTGCAATACAAAACATGGTGATAAACATTAATGATATGCATAAAACAGAAGGAGTTAATTTAGTGAAACCCTCAGATAATTTAGCAAAGCTATTTGCAGCTATACCACATGATATGCCTAGAGCCAAAAACAGATATCCGAATAGAGGTTTCATTAATTGTTGATTTAAAATATTAAAATTAATTATTATGTTTATCAAATTAGTTTATAATTACTATTTTATTATTTAATCTTTAGTAAAATAGTCTATTAGATCTTATGACTAAATTAAAAAAATTAATTATCGCTTGTGATGGTGAGTCTGCTAGTGGCAAAAGTACAGCAGCAAGATTAGTTTCCAAAAAATACAAGCTTTTGTTAATTAATTCTGGTCTTATTTACCGATATTGTAGTAAATTGATTATTAACGAGAAACCTAAAAATTTAACTAAATTTCTAAAAAAAAAATTTAAAACAATTTCTTATAAAAAAATTTCAAAACAAAAATTGCACTCAGAGGCAATTTCCTATCATGTAGCAGCCTTAGCAAAAAAAAAAAATGTTAGAGAAATTGTTAATAAATTTCAGCTTAAAATTATAAAAAAAAATAATAGAATTTGCGTTGAGGGTCGAGATATTGCTAGTAAGATTTTAGCTAAAAATCCAAAATATGATTTAGCTTTTTATTTTAAATGCAAGCTTGAGGTTGCCTCTTATAGACGCTGGTTAGACATTAAAAAGTCAGTTCCTTTAAAGGAAGTTAAAAGATCTCTTAAAATGAGAACTTATTTAGACAAAAAAAGAAAAAATAGCCCTTTAATCAAAGTAAAAGATGCTATTTTGATTAGAAGTGACAAGCTTAATAAAGAAGAAGTTTTGGCCAGAATGTCTAGAGCAATTAATAAAATTCTTTAAAATCATTTTTCATCTTTATTTAAAGTTCCACTAACATAAATATCATTTTCATTTGAACCAATGGTTTGAGTTATATTTAAATCTTGATCTGTTTTTATAAAAGGATCTAGATCTTTTAATGGTTCTGTTTGAGGGTTTAACTCAATTCCGGCTGGGGTTATTGTTTGCGGCATGGCAACAAATTGCGAGTCTGGATTATCAACTGTTTTTCTTACTTTCATTCTATAAATTCCAAAAACTCCAATTACTGAATGAAAGAAGAATAGAAATATAAAAAATCCATTAGGTCCAATTAAATCCATAAATATTGAACATAAAAAAGGTCCACTCATTGCACCTAAACCAAAAGCAAATTGCAGTCCTGCACCAGCTGCAACAAATTTGTCCTTTGATATGTAATCATTTGTGTGAGCTAAAATTAGTGAAAACATTGGTAAACTACAAAAAGAAAATAAAATAAAAAATATATAAAACCATGTTTTACTTGTAGCAAGGCCACCTGGTAAATACATTTGTCTAGATACCAATATTGCTATAATAGCAAATAATGCAGCACCAAATGTAGAGTAAACAATTACTTTTCTTCTATCATATATATCTGAAATTTTTCCAATAGGAAATTGCGCTATTGAACCTGAAATTGCTAGAAGAAAAGTTACGATCGATATTTCTAAAATTGTAAAATTCATTGAAGTTGAATAAACAGCTAATAGTGTAAATAAAGCTGATTGAATAGTTCCATAAAATAACGAACTTACCATTCCAAATGGAGATGCGTCATACAAATCTCGTAAATTCATAGCTTTAATCTTTTTAAATGTTGGTGGCTTTTTTTTAGTTAATAATATTGGTATTAATGCTAATGAGGTAATGACAGAAACTAATATAAAAGGTTGAAAATTCTGTGGACTACTAAAATTAAGCAGGAACATACCTATTCCCATTGAACCATAAAGTATGACCATGTAGACAGATAAAACACTTCCTCTATTTTTATTATTTGATCTGTCATTAAGCCAGCTTTCTGCAACAGTATAAATACAAACCATGCTAATGCCTGTTAAAATTCTCAATAAAAACCAAATTAATGGATTAATTAAAATTGAATGAATTAAAATTACCAAAGATGCCAAAGAAGCAAAAGCAGCGAATACTCTAATATGACCAACTCTTGAAATAATATTTGGAATTGTAGCTGCACCTAAAAAATATCCCACAAAATAACCAGACATCATAAAGCCTGTAGAAGTTAGACTAAAATCTTCTTGTACTGCTCTCACTCCGAGTAACGAACCTTGGAAACCATATGCCATCATTAAAAAACCCATACCCAAGAAAAGAGCCCAGGAATTTTTTAATACTTTATCCATATGGCTTGACGTCTATTTCTGATTTGTGGCTAAATCAAGTTAATTGTAATTATAAATTTAAGATTTTTTGAGCTTATAATATGAATGAATTGCTATGGTTAAGATTATAATCAATCCTCCTTGAATTGTTTCAATAGAAGGCTGTTCTTTAATTACCATCCAAACCCAAAAAGGCCCAATAATGGTCTCTAGTAAAAAGAATAAATTGACCTCTTCTGCTGGAATAAATCTTGGAGCAATTGTCACCATTACGAAAGGAATTGCTACACACATCACACACATTATGGGTACAATATATAAGTCACGGTCTACCAAAACATAAGACTCAATAAAAAAAACAGCAAATAAAGCCACAAATAACTTTCCAATTACTGCCGCAGGCACTAAATTCTTTTTTTTTGCAGATCTAATCGTCACCGCACCTACGGCAAGGCCAATTGCTGTGATGAAGCCTAAAATATCTCCATAAAAATTACCTAAATTCAAAGAGTCATAAAATATATACACAGCAGACACAAATGTAATAGCAATTGCGACCCATGTTTTTCTATCAGGAATTTCCTTTAAGAAAATTGCTCCAAGAATTGCAGATATCATTGGAGCCATAGCTATCATAACTAATGTATTGGCTACATTAGTATTTTGAATAGAAACTACAAAAGTTATATTAGTGATTGAAAAAGTAATAATGTAGATTAACCCGTGATGTCCACTGGTTATAAGCATTTTAAAAAAATTTAATTTATAAATAATTAGCATACCGATTAAGACTGTAAAAAATGGAATAATTCCGCGATAAAAAACTAAACTCCAGGTATCAATATTAGATAATCTAATAAATAAACTATCTGGCGTGATAAATATTACGGCAATAAATGCTAATAAAGACCCTTTTTGTTGGTCTGATAAATTATTCATGCTCTAAGATCTTTCCAAAAAGCTTTTGCTAAATTAATTCCAGATAAATCATAAAGTGTTTTCAATCCCGTTGGTGAGGTTACATTAATATCTCCATTTAATTTTTGATTAATAAAATCTATTCCAGCGAAATAGATATTTTTTTGTTTTAAATCTTTTGCAATAATTTTAGAAATTTTCAATTCTTTTTTAGTTAAATTAGTCAAAATTGGAATAGCACCTTTACTCATGTTACTTAAAAAAGAGCCAATTTTTGGAACTCTTGATATTGCACCATATACTTTACCATTAATTATAAACACTCTTTTATCTCCTTTACTAATTTCAGGTAAAAATTTTTGACACATGATATATTTATGTTTTTTGATATATTTTTTAATAAGTTTTAAATTAAAATTGTTTATCAATAAAATATCATTACCACCAAAACCATAGATAGGTTTCAGAATTATTTTTTTGTTTTTTTTTAAAAAAAACCTTATCTCTTCTAAGTTTTGAGAAAAAATTGTTGGAGGCATGTATTTTAGATATTTAATAGAGTAAAGTTTTTCAGATATATTTCTAATTGCTGATGGATTGTTGACTATTTTTACTTTAGCTTTAATCATATCTAAAATATAGGTAGTTGAAATATACTCGAGATTAAATGGCGGATCTTGTCTAATCAGAATAAATTTACATTTTGTCAAATTTAAACTTTGTTTTTTTATTATTTTGTAGAATTTTTTACTTTTATAATTGAATTTAATAAAATAACCTTTAGCTACAATTTTAGAATTTATAATCGATAAACTCTTTGGATCATAATAAAATATTTTATACTTTGTTTGAACTTCTTTAGCCAAAAATATACTAGTATCAGTTTTTGGATTTAATGTTGAAGGATGATTTCCTTGAATAGCTACTATCTTATTTGTCATATAAGGTTTCTAAATTATAATTTTCAGAAAACTTATTAATCATATGATTTGCATTTGTCATTTTATTTTCAACTATATTATTAATATGGTTTAAAAATAAAGTTTCATTCTTACCATTTTTATTAATAATATCTCTTTTTTCTAAACCAGCTTTAGATAATTTTAATAATCTTTTAGTCCAATATAACAAATCTTTGCCCATTAATTGTGTGTTAAATCCTTTTTTTGGAGAATCTAAATAAGCATTAATAATTTTATCTTTTTCCCAGCTTTTAATAATTTCATAAGTTTCCTCTAAGTTTCCATAAATCAAACCGATAAAGAATGCTGGCCCAGAGCACAGACAATCCCAACCACAAGCATCCATAGAACGAAGTTCAATGTATTTTTTTAATCTATTTTCAGTAAAAATAGTAGAAAGATGAATGATTAGATCTTTTTCTGATGGAAGTCTGTTTTTAATTTCATGAATTTTGCCTTCCATAAAATCCTTGAAAGTATATTGCTTTCCTGAAAAATATTTTCCTTCATCTTCAATAAATAAAATTTTAAAATTCATCACAAAATCGGCATATTTTTCAAAATTCAAATCTTCTAAAAAAATTGACGGTAATCCACCTCTGGAAGTATTCTGCCAAACTTTAGAGCGATAAGAGAGATAACCACTATCTTTTTTTTCAATTATAGATGAATTAGCAAATAATGCGATAGAAATTGGTACTAGTGAATTAACTAATTTAAATTTTTTTATAAAATCACTTTCGGAATTAAAATCAACATTTAACTGCGTACCACAAGTTCGATACATCATATCTAAACTATGCTTTCCTTCTAAAGGCATATCTTTAGACATTAGTTTATATCGTTGTTTAGGATTATTTGGTACATCTTCTATTTTTGAAATTGGGTCAAATCCAGCACTTACAATTTCTATTCCCAATTTTTTTGTAACCTGTTTTAATTCAAATAAATAATCTTGAGACTCAGCACAAGCTTCATGGATATTGTTTAATTTGTCTCCTGATAATTCAATTTGATTTCCAGGTTCGAGTGTAATATTTTTACCATTTTTATTTAAGGCTATTACGTTATTTTTTTCATAAATAGGTTTCCAACCAAATTCATTGAGTGCAGCAAACATCTCTTTAATTTTTGAATAATTTATTCGAGTATTATCTTCGAAATTGAATAAAAATTTTTCATGCTCGATACCAATTTTAAAATTTTCGGAATCTTTAAATCCAGATCTAAAATGATTTATTATTTGTTCTTTTGAATTAATCATCACGATGATAATAGTTTTTTTTTAAATTAAATAAAGGAATAAGGTTTTCTTGAAAAAATTCTTTTAACCATTGGTGCAAAAAACTCTAAAGGTTTACTTTTATATTCAGGATCAAATGAAGCTTGGTCCCATTTTTCGCAAAAATCTACTGCATCCTGATAAAATTTGTGACCTTTATATTTGTCTCTTTGATTTTGATTTTTTCCTAAGTGATGAGCATAGTAGTACATTTGAAATTCACCATGTTTTTTAATTATCCAATATGTTTTTTCAGTTACATAAGGTTTTAACACCGCTGCTGCATATTCTGAGTGATTCAATGGGGCCAACTCATCACCAATATCGTGCAACAAAGTTGCTACTATCATTTCTTCATCGGCATTATCATTTAATGCTCTCGTTGCAGCTTGAAGGGAATGTTCAAGTCTAGTAATTTTATATCCCTCCAAAGTTGAAGTTAAACCCTCCATAAATTTCAAAACTCTGTCTGCTGTACCAGTTATATAATTTTTTTCATGTTCATCTAAAAGAAGATACTCCTCCTTAGAACCATTTTTCATTTGAGTAAATTTTACAGTCTTCATTAACTATTAGATACAGTATTTAATAAAGACAATTGAGTTATTTTATTGTCACCTAATTCGTCAATAGGTTTTACAGGATATTCTCCTGTAAAGTAATGATCAGTTAATTGTGGATAGTCTTTATTTCTTTTATCAAAACCAATGGCTCGATACATTCCATCTATTGACAAAAACTTTAAAGATTTTGCTCCAATATAAGAACAAATTTCATCATTTGATTTATTAGCTGCTAATAATTCTTTTCTTGTAGGGGTGTCAACTCCATAAAAGTCAGGATATTTAATTTCTGGGCAAGCTATTTTTACGTGAACTTCTTTTGCACCCGCATCATAAAGCATCTTTACAATTTTAAGCGAGGTAGTACCTCTTACCAATGAATCATCAATTAAAATTACTTTTTTACCTTCAATAGTTGTTTTATTAGCATTTAATTTCAATTTTACTCCTAAACTTCTAATTTGTTGACTTGGTTCAATAAATGTTCTTCCAACATAATGGTTTCTGATTAAACCATGCTCAAAGTTTTTTCCTAAATGTTGAGCGAAACCTAATGCGGCAGCATTTCCACTATCGGGTACAGGCACAATTATATCTACATCTGTTTTTGTTTCTTTAGCAAGCTCCTTTCCCAGATTTTTTCTATGTTCGTATGCAGTTTTACCATTTAAAAGACTGTCAGGTCTTGCAAAATAAATATATTCAAAAACACAAGGTCTTATTTTTTTAGGTGGAAAAGGTTTTATACTTTCTAATTTTTCGTTCTCAATCAAAACAATCTCTCCATTTTCAACTTCCCGAATAAATCTTGCTCCAATTATATCTAATGCACAAGTTTCAGAGGCAAGCACATAACTCTTCTTTAATTTTCCAATCACCAATGGTCTTATTCCATATGGATCTCTAACACCTACCAGTAATTTTTGAGTTAACATTACAAGAGCATATCCACCTTGAATTTGAAAAATAGCATCAATAATTTTGTCAATCGTCTTAGCTCTTTTAGATTTTGCAATTAATTGAACTATAGTTTCTGTATCTGAAGTTGTGTAAAAAATAGCACCGTCTTCTACTAGTTTATTTCTTAGGTGAATAGAATTAGTTAAATTTCCATTATGTGCTACTCCAATTCCACCTGCATTAGTATCTGCAAAAAAAGGCTGAATATTTCTTAAAGTATTACTCCC
>MDSZ01193295.1_pt1 | contig 15040 bp, 14 predicted proteins | sample 811201 | NCBI WGS metagenome assembly MDSZ01 (sample SAMN05326647, study PRJNA326480) | marine metagenome | isolation source: seawater | place: Indian Ocean: North | collected 2010
AAAATTGATAATCTATCATGTAAAATAGTGAAATATTCATCGCTATAATCGCCCTCAGCATCTGGTCCCCTTGATCTTGTAAATTTTTTCATTCTTGCTGCGAGAGCATTGTCTTTAAAATTAAATCCGTTAATTCCACACATATAGCTTTTACCTTATCCTTAAGTTATCAAATTTTTTCTTTAATAATTTTAATTAATCTGTAGCTAGACTTGAAATCTAGATATCCAACTTGATCAACAAAATCTTTTTTGAAAGGTTTTTTAATTTTAGTTAATTTTGAATTTAGCATGATGTCATTAATTTTTTTTTTCATCAAATCTTCATTGAAAACATACTCAGCATTCCCACCATATTCTAGGAGTGAGTCTTTAAATTTAGATCTTTTTATCCCAAAAGATACTACAAGTACTTTTGAAGACGCCAATATTGCCTCTATAAGAGCAGATGAATTAAAACCAATGGCCAATTTACAATCTTTTAAAAGTTGATATCCGGATCCTCCGTGGATAAATTTTAGATTGTTGGGAATATATTTTGGAGTATGATAAAAGTTTACATCTTCCCCAGTTTTATATTTAACTATAACCTCATAATTTTTATTTTTTTTTGCGAAATCAGCTAAAATTGAAATCATTTTTTTTTCATTATTATCAAGAATATTGTTAAATTTTTCTTTTGTGATTAACTTTTGTTTAGGAATCTTTCTGAAAATATTTTTATATTTTTCTGGTGGTTCTCCAGAGGAATCAAAAAAACCTGCATCCATTCTTAGGGAATAATAAACAAGAGTTTTTCTTTGTTTTAAGTTTTTTGAATAATTAAAAATATTGTCATATCTTGGAACGCCAATTGCTTTTATTTGATTTTTTTTGACAGCACCAGAATCTGTTAAAACTTTCATTCTTCTCTTGTTGTAAGTAATGACATAGTCTCCAAAATATTTACCAGACAAATTTTTGATCGTCCAAGTTAATTGCTTATCTCTTATTTTTGGTGATATTCCTTCTTTCATTAAAACTAAATATTTAATACTTAGATTTTTTGAAACTTTTTGCAGCTCTCTCTCTGCACAATAAAAGATATTAAATGATAAAATTGCGTCAAACTTTATAATTTTTTTTAATGTAGAAATACAACTTTTTAAATAATTGTAATATTTTTTTTTATTTTCTCTTGTTTCTAAATCTCCAATATCTTTATAACAATAATCTGTAACTTGAAGTCGTAAATAATGATTAAAGATATCTTTTAAAATTATTCTTGGTAAAATCAAATATTTTACATCACTAACTTTATTTCTGTAGGCCTCTGATAAATCAGCTAAGCCATCATGTCTATAAAGAACTATTACTGTCTTTGATGTTGGTTTTTTGTAATGAATATTCTTATAAGTTCTTAATAAAAAAAAAATACAGATTGCACTAATGCTTGGTATGTGAAGTTTAACCGACAATATATTAATGCATCTAAAAAGTATAAAATATAAGGATTTCATTTAGTAATAATTAAAAAATTGTTTATAATACCAAAATTATTAAGATATGCACTATAAAGAGTTCTTTAACAAAACGTATTACAACAATCAAGAGATATTCAATAAAAAGTTAAATTGGTTTTTTGACATTAAAAATTGTATCTATTCAAATTATAAAAAACATAAAATTAAAAAAGACGCTAAACAGATTATAAAAGAATACAAATCTTTAAAAAATAAACATATTAAAAAAAAAAGTATAATTATAAAAACAAAAAAAATAAATTTTAAAAAATTTTTAAGAAAAGATAATCAAATATTTAACAAACAAATATTAAGTTCTCTGATGTTCTTAAAGAAAAATAAGTTAGAAAATTTTTTCAAACATTTTTTAATTCAAGGAAGTTTTGCTACCAAAGATTACGTCAATGGATGGAGCGATTTTGATACTTTTGTTGTTATAAAAAAAGAAACATTTTCAAATATAAAAAATTTAATTAAACTTAGAAAAATTCTAAAAAGTTTTTATAAAGATATAGTTAAATTTTCAAATTTTCAACACCATGGTTTAATAATTTATACAGAGTATGATTTACAAAATTATAAACAGGGTTTCTTACCGCCTGAGGCTATAAATAAAAAAAATCTTAGTTTATTTAAATCAACAAACATTACTATTAAAAAAGAGATTACTAGAAAACATAGTTTGTCCAAAAAAATCCTTAGAGAGAGATTAAAATATATTCAAAAAGGAATTAAAAATGGGTATTATGATCATCATGTTATTGGTAACAAAAAATTGACTATACCAATAAGGGAAAACGAAAAAACTTTAAAGCAACTCTTTTCTCAAATTAGTTTTATTTTAAATATCCCTATTTTAGTTTTAGACTCTTTAAATAAAAGCTCTCACAAAAAAAAATCATTCAAAATTTTTTATAAAATTTCAAAAAGTGTAGAGGTTAACAATTTTATAAAAAAACACGAATTTTTAAGAAAAAATTGGAAAAATTACTATACTAATAAAGATTATATTAGTCTTAACTTAAAAAATTATTTAGGCAAAAATTATTTTACTGAATGTTGCAATATTATTAGTTTCTGTTTGAAAAATTTAGTCAGATAAATACCAAGTTAACCTATACAAACCGTTTTTAAATTTATTTTTTTTTAAGTCTCTATAAGAAATATCTATAAGGTTAATTTTTTTTTTTAAATAGTTATGCAAAAGTTTATTTTTAATATGTAGTTTAACATTTGACTTAAAATTGTATTTTATTTTTTTTGAAATAGAAAGATTACATGAACTATAAAATTTATAAATATAACCTAGTATATAAGGAACGGTAATATAATTTTTTTTGTCGATTAATGAATATTTTGTATTTTTATTAAATTTATAATCAATAAACATATTTTTTTGACCGGGAAATTTTTCATTCAATACATTAATAGACTTATTGTAAAAATCTTTATCATTTTCTTTAAATTTACTCAAATAATCATTTAGTTTTTTTTTGCTTAAACTATTGGAGCAATATTTATTTCTAATTTTTTTATATACTAAAAGTGTTTTAAGGCTACTTTTTTTTGAATTACTCGTAATAAAGTAATTTTCAAAATTGATGTATGAAAAAATAATTGATTTGATTAATCTTAATGATTTGTCTGTAATCAATCTTGTGTTTAATAATCTACATCTTCTCTCATAGTACCTTTCTAAAAAAGAAGTTAGAGACCTAAGCTTTGTTAATTGTCTTGATAACTTCCTAGTAATTTTTCTTTTATATCTTATAGAAAATATAGATAAATTTTCGAACAAAAAAACATCATAAGAGTACTTGATTGGGATATATATTACAGTTCCATCTAAAATCATTTTTTTAATTAGTTTGGGAAAAAATATTTTTTTTGGATTATTTTTATAAATTACTAATAAATCTAAATCGGATATCCTATCACTTATAGATCCATAAAGCCAAATATCGTATATAAACTGATTGTTGTCTAATATTTTTTCTAATTCTAAAATAATTTTTCTTTTATTCATTTTTAAATTTAAATGTTAAAAACTATTTCTTTTTTAGCAATAATTTTTCGACTTCGTTAAATATATAATGACCTAGAAAAATATGGTTTTCCTGAATTCTAGCTGTATTATTGCTTGGTACTACAAGTTTGTGCTTACAAAATTTTTTTGCAGTCCCGCCATTGTCCCCTAAAAAACCAATGCAATTAATTCCGATTTTTTTTGAATAACTTGCTACTTTAAGAATGTTTTTGGATTTTCCTGATGTAGAAATTATAATTAGTAGATCATTCTTTTTTCCAAAGGCTATTAAGTTCCTTAGAAAAATATTTTCATATCCTAAATCATTGCCACAAGCAGTAATTGTTGAAACATCTTGAGCTAGATTCAAAACAGGAAAGGGCTTTCTGTTAATTTTTGGATTTAATCTGATTATAAACTCTGCCGCAAGGTGTTGAGCATCTGCTGCCGATCCACCATTTCCACATATTAGAATTTTATTACCTTTTTTGAGGCATTTATAAATTAGTTTGATAATTTTATTAATTTCATTGTTTAAATGAATAAGTTTTTTCTTTAAAATTATGCTCGATTCTACAATATTTTCAAAACTATTTTTCAACTTTAATATGTCCTCTAAGTTTTTTTGCAATTTCTTTTTCTTCTTCAGTAATAAAACCAACCTTTTCTTTTCCTAATGCTTTTTCAATTTTTCTTATACCGCTTATCATCTCTGCAAAACCTGAAATTTCAATTGATGCGGCTTGGTCAGAACCATAAAGTGTTCTATCAACGGTAATATGCCTTTCTAAAGACGTTATACCTAAACTTGCTGCTGCATAAGAAATTGCCAACCCATTTTCATGACCACTGTAACCAACATCACAATTAAATTTATTCCTCAAGCCATTAATAGTTTTAAGATTGGCATCTTCCGGTTTCATTGGATAAGTTGACACACAATGCATTAACTCGAAAGAACACTTATTTTTTTTAAAAATTTCTATAGCTTTTTCTATATCCTTAAAGCTTGACATGCCGGTTGATATAAAAGTGTGTTTTTTTTCATTTGAGACTGATTCAAGAAAATTTAAATCAATTATCATAGCTGAAGCAATTTTGTTAAATTTACAACTGTATTTTTTAAGAAAATTCAAACTATCCAAATCCCAAGCTGATGCAAACCATAAAATATCTATCTCTTTACAATATTTATCTATTTCGTCGTAATCTTTTTCTTCAAATTCTATTCCTAACTTTTGATCCCTTTGAGTTTTGCCCCAAGGGCTGTCTCTAAAAGAGTCTAAAAATTCTTTCTTGTAAACATTATTTATATTTCTTTTTTGAAATTTAACAGCATCTGCACCTGCATTTTTCGCACCTTCTATAATTTTTTTACATAAATCAATGTCCCCATTATGATTAATACCAATTTCACCGATTATGAAAATTTTTTTTGACATAAGTTTACTTATTAATTTTCATTAGAGTTATTAAATTTATAAGGTGTTGTGCCTTCAGAAATTTTTATATCTTTATCCCATTTCTTAATTTGTTGAACTATATCAATTTTTACGTTTTCGCCCCATTTTTTTAATAGCATATTTGTTATTTTACCAGGCTTTCCATCGCCTATTTTAAGCTTATTAAGTGTCACTGCTGGCAAAATACAAAATGGAGTTGAAGTCAAAAATGCTTCGTCTGCATTATATACATCGAAGGGTTCAATATTTTTTTCGATTACCTCAATATCTAAACTTGGCGCCAATTCATGGATTATAGTTTCCATTGTTATACCCCTTAAAATATCTTTTCCATAAGGTGTATAAATTTTATTATCTTTTACCATAAAAAAATTACTTCCTGATCCCTCGGCCACATAACCATTTTGATCCAACAACAAAGCCCAAACATCCTTTCCTTTGACCATAGATGCTTCAATGTTTGCCATAAGATAAAATAGTCTACTTCTATTTTTTATTTTTGGATCCATCAAATATGAAGGTATAGCCCTCTGTGAAGTAACATGAAGATTGATACCTTCATCGTATAAATGGGATGAATTCTGAACTGTCCACTTTAGTGGAAAATCAGCAATTATTACATTTGGACCTTTTTTAATACCATCGATTCCCTCATATATAGATAATAAACCTCTTGAAATATTTATCATAACTCTATGTTCATCATCTTTTGAAAAGAATGGCTTATTTTTCTCAATAGTTTCAAGAACAGCTTTTTCCATTTGATCAATGGTCATTTTAAGAGGTATTCTTAAAATTTTTATACCGGAGTACAATCTTTCCAAGTGGCCTCTTAGTTTCCATTGTTTACCATTAAACGACCTGGTCATTTCAAACACCATGTCTCCGAACATCAAAGCAGAGTCGTAAATTGAAATTTTTGCCTCACTTTCAGGTATGAAATCACCGTTAAAGTAAACTAATCTTTTTGAATTTTGTTCATTCAATTTGAAATCCTTTTATTATATATTTTATCATACCAATTTAATACGTCTTTAGTAGAAAAATAAAGTTTTTTTGGGATAAAATATTCATAAATTTTCTTTATAAAAAGGTAATCTTTATAATAATTGACATCAAAAATTAATTTTGGACGAGATATATTTTTTGGACATTTTATAGTTCCAATTTTAAAGTTATATTTTTTGTTTTTTATTTTTTTTTTATAGTCGTAATAATTAAGATGCAAATGTTCTCTAAAGTTTTTTCTTCTTTCATTTTTCCATATTTTTTTAAGTGATATTAAAGTAAATATTTCTACACCTATACCATCTGGGTAACCGTTACTCATGAAGTTACAAATATTTGATGAAAAGTCATTATTGTTATTTAAATGATACTCTACCAGTCTATCGTATTCATTTGCATCAGGTAATGGGTTATCTGCTGGTAATCTTAAAATGTGTTTAAATTTTTTTCCCTTAACTGCCTGATAAAATCTGTCGACCAAATCATTCTCTGAACCTCTAAAGACCTCTATGTTATTTTTTTTACCAATTTTTTCTAGGACATCGTCATCTTTACGTTTTGTTGTTGCTAGAATTATTTTTTTAATTTTTTTTGATTTTTTTACTCTTTGAATAATCCTTACTATCATTGGAGCGCCACTTAAATCACAGATAGTTTTCTTTGGAAATCTTGAGGAATTCATCCTGGCTTGAATTATTAAAACTACCGAACTATTGTTCATTTTATAAACCTTTTGCCAACCATCCACCATCAACAATAATATCAGCACCAGTGATATATGAAGAGGCATCTGAAGCTAAGAATATAGATGGTCCAATTAAGTCTTTAGTAGTTCCCCACCTGTTTAATATAATTCTATCATCTCTTTTTTTTTTAAGATTTAGTTTTTTAAAGCTGCTACGAGTCATTAATGTTCTAAAGTATCCTGGGCAAATATTATTTACTCTGATATTTTTAGTTCCCCAATCACAAGCTAATGCTTTAGAAAATTGTTTTAGTCCAGCTTTTGATACTTGATATGAAGGGTTTTTTTCAAATCCAATTTCAGCACCTAGACTTGTAATATTTATTATTGAGCCTTTTTTATTTTTAGCCATTATTTTACAGACTAAATTGCTCAAGTTGTATGCAGCAATTAAATTTATAGATAGCGTTTTAAATAAAATTTTTTGTTTATATGGGTTGTTAGATTTAATTGATATACCGGCGTTATTTATTAATACATCTATCTTTTTATATTTTTTTTGTATCTTATTTACTATTTTCTCTACTAATCTATGGTTTGTTAAATCTACTTTATAATCTTGGAATTTATAATTTTTTACTTTTTTAATATGTTTATCAAGTCTAATTACCCTTGCTCCATTTTTGATAAAAGCCATTGCTAAATCTAATCCAATGCCTCTACCGCTTCCTGTAATAATAGCTACAGAATTTTTGATACTAAAAATATCTTTGTTTAAATTTGAGGAATTATTCATATTTTAGTTTACTTTAATTAAATTTTTTTGATCAATTCTATACACCTCATCACAGATATTTAATATATCTTTTTTATGTGTGGTAATAATTATTGTCTTAATATTTTTGAGTGACTTGATATCTTCAAGAATAGTATTCTCTGTTTTTTCATCTAATGAGCTTGTAAATTCATCTAAAATTAATATTGATGAATTGTGATATAACGCTCTAGCAATTCCGATTCTTTGTCTTTGACCACCAGAAATTGATGATCCAAATTCTCCCAAAACTGTTTCATCCTTATTGTTTAGAGAATTAACAAAACTTAATAAATTACTTCTCTTAATTGATTGAAAATATATATCGGGTTCAAAATTATCATCATTTTCTTTAAAGTTTAAAGTTATATTTTTTTTAAATGACGTATTGAGAATTCTTGTTTCTTGAGTAACATATGAGCATTTAAATCTATTTTTTGTTTGATCCAGTTTTTTATTATCATAATATATAAATCCGTTTGATGTCTCTAAAAGACCACAAATAATTTCCAATAAAGTTGACTTACCACTGCCAGATGGACCAATTATTCCATAACATTTATTTTTTTTAATTTCAAAATCAAGGTTTTTAAAAATCGTTTCATCTTTATTTTCATTTTTATAATTAAAGGATACATTTTTTAGATTAATGAAATTATTAAAATTAATTTCTTTTTTTTTATTGAAGCTATTTGAAGTTATTTTATTAGATAAATCATAGATTCTATTCAGAGCCTCCTCATTAAACTTCAATTTTTGAAAAGCTATAGTAAGTCTGGACATCATAGGAATAAATTTAATAGAGGATAAAAAAATAACAATAAATATAGGTAATAGAGATTTAAAAAATTCAAGATTATTTGAGAAGTAAAATATTGCAGAACACAAAGTGGTGATTGTTAACATTTCTGCAATGACAATTAGTGTTTTTGAAACTAAAACAAATTTTCTAGATTGCTCAGCACTTTTAAAAGTGGATTTTTCTACATAATATTTAAAATTACTGATTTTATTTAAAACTTTTATAATTTTTAATAAATCAAAAGATTCTTTTATACCTTTTAATCTATGAGTATCGTACATCAATCTTTTATCTCCAATTTTTTTTACATATCTATTTAAGATTATGTAATATAAAATACCTGTTAAAAATAATGGTCCAGAAAAAAGCAATAAAACAATATCTCCCTGGATAGTTAAAAATATAAGGAATAATGTTACAAAAACTATATCAGTAATTATTGTAAATAAGTTTGTTAGAAATTTTTGGGTATATCCACCAATCTCTTGAAAAATAATTTTCGTTAATTCATTTGAATTATATTTTTTTGATGATCCATCGAATATATCTAAACTATTTGAAAAAGATTTTTTTGAAAGATTTAATAAAATAGAGTTTAAGAAACGTTCTAAAAAATAGTTATAAATTAAGATAAAAATATTTTTTACTAAGAAAATCAAAAAAATAAAAATAGTAGAAAAATATATTATTTGTATTTCTTGAAATTGGCCTAATTTTAGGAATGCAAGATTTTGATTATCTGTTAGTTTAGTTGGGTCAAAAATTGCATATATCAGTGGAATTATTGAACCGAGTCCTATTAAATCAAAAAAAGATTTAAAAATAAGTAAAGTAAATATAAACCAAAAAAAAGTTCTTTTTTCTAAAGGTACAATTTTATATAGAAGTAATATATTGTTCATTTAAGTATTATGTGTATATATCAAAATTATTTAATTTTAATTAACTAATTAATTTAGACATATTTTTGTTCAATATGAAAACTGTAATAGTTTTAGGAATTAAAAACAGTGGAAGCGGATGTATTTATGACTATTTATCATGTAGAAAAGATTTTTTAAGCCCTTTTGGTTCAAGTGAATTTCATTTGTGCTCAGACCCCATGGGCATTCATAATATTTATATAAACTGTTTTGAAAATTTTAGTTTTTTCAATCCATCAAATTCAATGAATGATTTTTTGAAATATGTTGAAAGTTATCAAGATTTTATTGTTTACCCAAAATGGGGTGAAGGATCTAGACTTTTTAAAAATAAATTTTTGGACTCATCAAAAGAATACATAGATAAGATTACTAAAGTACTTTATTATGGTAATCCTGAATTTAGTAACTTTAAAATTAATAAAATAGATGATTTTTATTTAAGGCTTAAAAAAAAAAAATCAAATTTTTACCCAATAAGGATCCCAACAGATAAGACAGTTTTTTTGAAAGAATCACGTATTTTTGTCAAAAAAGTTATTGAAAAAAATTTAAACAAAAAAATTAAAAAAAACCAAAATGTAGTTCTTAATCAGGCCTCTAATATTTTTGATCCAGTTAGGTCATCACAATACTTTGAAAATAGTAAAATAATAATTGTGACAAGAGATCCAAGAGATATTTTCTCGAGCATGAAAACTAGAGAGTCTAAAGGGGCACCGTCATACGATGTAAGATTATTTTGTGATTGGTTTCTAGAATGTTTTAACAATTTAACTTTTAAAAAAAAGTTAAAAAATAAAAAAATTTTAAATATAAAATTTGAAAATTTTGTCAGAGAATTTGAAAAACAGAATAAAATATTATGTAAATTTTTGAATATTAAAGAAAAGTATAGATTTAAAAAAAATTGTGGGATTGTATTTGATATAAATAAATCCAAAAAAAACATTTACAAATCAAAACAATTCTTGACAAAATATGAATACAATCTAATTGAGAGTAAACTTAGAAAATACTTACATTGGTAAGTACTATTTTTTTGAGGAAATTATTTTAAAAATTTGATTTTTGTCTATTTTGACTGGATTATTTTTTAATCTTAAAAAGTTTATGCCATTTATAATTTTATCAGAATTTATTGTGACATTAATATTTAGATTATTTAAGTCATCATCAAGATTTGCCTCTTTTTTGATGTCACATATACTTTGGCAGAACTCTTCGATATTTTTTACTTTAAAGAGACTAAATATTAAATCATATCTTTTTTTTAAGTTAAAATTTGTGTCAGCTTGATCTAAATTTTGAAAATTAAATTTTAAAAATTTTTCAAAAAATAAGCTTACTGCATGTCCATGACTAATGTTAAAAAGAGATGAAAACGGATATGATGTTGCGTGTGGCAGAGTTGTTTTAGATATATTTATTGCTTTACCAGCAAAATTAGATGCTAATGCCATTTGAGATGCATTTTCTAAATTAGTATTTTTTAAAAAAGGAATAAAATTATTTAATGAAATCTTTAATGATCTTACCGCATAGTCAATACTTTTATCATTTGATTTTTTCGATATCAGTGATTCAAGAGCTTGGGCTACAGCATCAAATCCAGCAGAGGATTTAATTTTGAAAGGCGCTGAAATCAAGAATTCTGGTATTAAAAAGAAAGCATCTGGCATTAATAAGTTACTTTCAAAAGAATATTTTATGTTATCAACATATATAACAGCATTCGATGTAACTTCTGCACCTGATCCTGCAGTGGTTGGTATTACTGCTAGTTTAGTATATTTCTTTTCAAATGGGTAAGAGTAATTAATTATCAATTCTTTAAGATTTTTTTTTTTTTCTACAACATTTGCAATTTTTGCATAATCTATGATTGATCCACCACCAATTGCTAAAATAAGATCTGGTTTGAAATATCTTATTTCATCAATTATTTCGATTAATTCATCAATTTTCGGAATTTCATTAACTTTTAAACGAATTTTAAAATTTTTTTTTTTAAAAAAAGTATTGATAAATTTTTTTGCACCAGAATTTAAAAAAGAATTTTTACCACATAAAAGAAAAATGTTTTCAAATTTATTATTTGTTAAATATATTTTTAAATCTTCAAGTGTATTAATCATTTAACTCATAAATTTATTTTTAATTTTAATTAAATTTTCTGGTCTTGGTAATAATTTTTTTTTGTTATTAGATATTTTTACCTCCATAAATCCAATTTTTTTTTCAGATAAGAATTTATATAATTTTTTTTTCATATTCGTTTTAGTACCAATAGATATAAAAGATTGAAATGAAATTGATTTTGCTAAGTTCTTTATATCAATTCTGTCGATATATGTATTTTGTCCTCCAACAGAATCGTGAGAATTATTGTTTAATAATATATATTTCAAATTTTTATTTGCAAAATTTGCTAAAGTTTTGATTGAACCAAGATGCATCAAGAAAGACCCATCTCCGTCAATGCAAATAACATTTTTTTTTGATTTTAAAGAGTAACCAAGTGCAACAGAACCAGTGTGTCCCATGCCACCTACCATATAAAAATCATTACTTTTATTAAATCTAAAGTTTTTTCTTAAATATAAAATTTCTCTAGACGTATATCCGGTACTAGAAATAATCTTACTTTCTGTTTTCAATGTATCAATTATTTGTAAAAGATTTTTTAAAAAATAATCTTTATCTAAGCTATGAGATTTTTTTTGTCTTTTTATTTTATTTTGTTTTTTTAAAGTTTCTTTTTCAATTAAACAAGCAACAATATCCTTATTTTTTTGTGCATTTTTTATTTTTTTTTGGAGTATTTTTAAATCCTTTTTATCTCTTAAGACTACATATTTAATTTTAAGAAGTTTTAAAATTTCTTTTGTAATTTTTCCTTTAACATTATGTTGAGGCTCATCTTTAAATTTAGGGGATCCTCTCCACCCAATTATAATTAGTAAAGGAATTGAATATACCTTTTTATTAGCTATAGAAACTAATGGATTAATTGCATTAGATAATCCGGAGTTCTGCATGTATACACATGGAATTCTTTTAGTTGATAAATAATGTCCAATTCCGATTGAAACTGCTGCACCCTCATTAACAGCTATAATATGGTTTTTTTTGTTTTTATTTTCCAAGTACGTTGACAATTCCTCAAGTAAACTGTCGGGAACACCAGAAAAAAAATTTATATTATTTTTTTTTAAAAGGTTAATTAAAGATGCTATTTCAATCATTATTAATTAAGTTAATAATCTTTTTAATTGGAATTATTTTATTCTCAATTTCATAAGATCTTCCATTTTGTAAAATTTTTTTTGCCACTAATTCCATTGCGGGATATGCAGCTCTCAACAAATGATTAGCATAAATGACAACTTTAAAACCATTTTTGATTAATTCTTTTTCATGAACCTTTGAGTATGTCGATGGTACTGATATAAGTGGTATATAAAATTTACTCTTCTTAAACCTTTTTGCAAATAAAAAAATTTCTTTTGGTGTTTTCTCTTTACTGTGTATTAAAATCGCATCTGCTCCAGCTTTTGAGTAAACTTCAGCCCTCCTTAAAGCATCACTTAAACCTTTGCCTAAAATAAAACTTTCAACTCTGGCTACAACCAAAAAATCTTTTGAGTTTCTGCTTTTGCATATTTTTTTTATTTTTTTTGCAAACGAATTAGCTGAATCCTGTCTTGCTCCAGTCTGATTTATAAATAATGAATTTTTTTTTAATCCAACTTTGTCCTCAATAATAATAGCAGAAACACCTGCTCTTTCTAAAGATCTTATAAGAAACTGCAGATGCTCAATTTGACCGCCGTTATCTGCATCAAAAATCAATGGTTTAGTTGTGACGTCCATCATCTCATTTAATGATGAAATTCTTGAAGAGAAATCTACTGATGAGTTATCAGGTTTTCCTTTAGTGGCAGAGTCTGTAAGACTAGACGACCACATACCATCAAATTGTAAATCAAAATGATTCTTACTTATCTTTAAGTTTTCAATTAAAAGACCCGTTAATGAATTATGAGACTCTAGTATCCTCACAATGTCTTTAGATAATAACAATCTTTTTAATCTTGATACTCTATTTTGATGAATATTTGAAAATTCCAAAATTTTGTTTTTTATTGATGATGATGAGATATTTTTAGTATAACTTGGTTCAACTAATTTGCCATTCCATTTTTTTATTGTTTTAATTACCTGAGATCTAGTTTTTTTCTGTATTCCTTTTTTCCAATCATTTCCATGAATTACGAAATGTGGTTTTAGTTTTATCAAATTAGGTCTATAATCTAGTGTTTTTTGAGGTATAACTTTTTTAACAAACTTAATATTTTTAAGTACAGATTGTCTTTGATTATAGTTTAAAAGTGGTAGTTGTTTATATGAGGCAATAGCTTTATCAGTTAATAAGCCTACTACAACATCACCTAATTTATTTGCTTGTTTTAAAATATTTATGTGTCCCTCATGCAAAATATCAGCCGCTAAACCTGCATATACAATTTTATTTTTTTTTTCATTAAATTTTTCCCTCAAGGGATTTGCTTGTTTTATTTTTACTATTTTGCTTGTCTTTGAAATATCTTTTGTATAAAGATTTATCAGAACCATAGGTATAAGTATAATATAAATTTCTTCTTGGTTTATTAGAATAATTTTTATCTGATCTATGAGGGCAAGTGTTACTAAAAACTACAATGTCCCCTACTTTTAAAATAATTGGCTTAAAATAAATTTTTTTTTCAATATTTTCAATAATGTTGGGTGTTCCATCTTGATAAGTATTTTTTAAAAGTTTATTAAAATTCCCATTATGTTTTTTTGCTATTTCTATTGTGCCATTTTTTTTGTTACTCGAATCTAAAGCAATTAACACATTTACAAAAAAATTTGAATATTCGTACCAACCTCTTTTTTTTTTATTTTTTTTATCTTTAAAATAAAATATTCCATCATAATGGGCATAAAATCCCTCACCTCTCGGTGGCTTAGCATTAAATTTGTCCTTAAAAATTGTAAGTTTTTTATTAAATATACCTGTTAAAAAAAGTTCGATATTATGATTTAAATATTTTAAGAAGTAGCCTTTGTTATATAGTTTTTCAACTCTTCTTATATTATTTTTTTTATCGTAATATTTAGTAACACCTTTCGCTATTTTAATCTCACTTAAGATTTTTTTTATTATTTTTTTATCAAAAAAATTTCTTTTAATAAAAAAACCTTTTTGTAAAAAAATATTTTTATATTTACTATTCGAAATTTGCATTTTTTAATAATATTTATATAAATTTTTAATTTTCAAAGAATCTTTATTAATACTTGTTTAGAATATTTTCCAAAAGCTATATATTCATATTCTTTTTCATTAAACACTTCATTAAGCGCTTTAAATTCACCCTCTTTCCAACCTGGGTAATTATATAATTGATCAAATAAAATTATTGTATTTTTTTTCATGTAAGGCTTCAACTCATTTAAAACAAACTTAGTGCTTTGATACGTGTCTAAGTCCATATGTAAAAAATTAATCTTTAATGGTTTATTCTCTTTTAAAAAAATTGGTAGCGTATCTTGAACCCAGCCCTTGATAGGAATAATATTTTTTTTTAGATTTGGAATTTTTCCAGATAAATCAAAAGTCTTCGCTGGTAAATGATGGCCAATCCAATCATCTTTTAATCCTTGAAAAGAGTCAAATCCATAAATTTTTTTATCGCCTATTTTTTCTGCAAAAAAATTTATTGACTCTCCATCATAAACTCCAAATTCAATAAAATATCCATTTTCT
>MDSZ01016982.1_pt1 | contig 15037 bp, 18 predicted proteins | sample 811201 | NCBI WGS metagenome assembly MDSZ01 (sample SAMN05326647, study PRJNA326480) | marine metagenome | isolation source: seawater | place: Indian Ocean: North | collected 2010
ACCATTTCATCTGTCTGCTTCTTAATCATCTCTTCAAATGCTTCTTCAGACATCACGCCTTTACGGAACGCATAGGCTCTTCGCATATACTCTTCTGCGCCTTGGGACAGAGCCAAAGAAAGGTCGGCATCTACATTTCCTCCTAGTAGAGCAAACTCAAACTGCTTATTCTTTGCTACTACCTCACCAAGTATTCTAGCCCTTTCAGCAATGACCGCCCCCGGTAATTCTGGGGTGATGCCGGGGTCGAGTTCCGATAGAATATTCATACCTACAGCAGTTTCTTTTTTATCTACTGTGGTGACAGCACCTTTACCCATTTTGTTAACGCCAGCCCTAACTAAGCCGCCTAATCTAGCCAAAGCTACTATGCCAAAACTAAACGCTTCATTATCTAAGTAATGTGCAAGGTACTTATTTTCTTCTGAGCTAAGACCTAAAGATTTAGCTGCATCTGTATCTAATAGTAGATCACCCACCAATGGTTCAGCATCTTCGGGTGTACCAATAGTAGCACCTACATTCATGCCTCGTTCAATGATTAAACCACGAACTAATTGCTCTACCCTTTTTGCAGCAAACTTAGGATCAATTTTCTTTGCTTCATCGTACTGGGATGTAATCCATTTAGCCATCTTTGGAGAGGCTTTAAGTGCTTTATCTACTTTTGCAGCCAGACCTGCGCCACCTATACTGGTAGCTACAGTGGATATGACTACTTGTCCTGTCTCTTCTAAAGGACTCGCTGGAGCCATAGTAGGGAAGTTTTCCTGTACGTAGTCAACTTCAGGGTCGCCTATACCTACATACTCAAGACCTTTTTCAAGAGCGTTGCCGACTCCTTTAACGGCATTTGCAAAACCACCACCAACTACCCGTTGTGCAGTAGGATTTTGGTAAAGCGTTGCAGCAATGCCTAAAGGAATATTAGTGCCAAAAGTCTTTCTAGGGTCTAGTTGTTGTTTAGGTGTGGGAGGAACAAAGTATGTCTGCTTCTCACCATCCTTTGTGATACCATCTTGTACTCGGATACCAAGGCTATTCTCTCGACCTGACCGATCACGTATATCTTGGTTGGCTGCATTTACTGCATTATTCAATAGATCAAATCGTGTCTTACTATCAGTAGCCTGTTGGTATTGCTCTGAGTTAACAATACTTTCTATAATCGGATTACCAATTTCACTATCCGCTATAGGGGCTTCCATTCGGTCTACTTGAGCTTCAGGTAGAGGGTAATACCCCCCTTGCTGGAACTCTTCAGCACCAGTAAATACTTTAGTCCTATCTTCTGGGGATACTGGGGCAGGCTGCTCAATAGGGGAATTAACTTCTGACGCAATAGTCCATTGTCCGTCTACTGTCTCATAGGTAACGCCATTGATAGTCTTCCTAGTGCCTTCTGGTTTAGTCGAAGTATTCGCCATTATTCACCATCCTCTGCGTTAAGCTGCTCTAATAACTCGTCAGAAAGTTGACCATGCGCCCAGTTGTAATGTACTAGGTAATCGCCACCAAATTCATTTGCGTACTCCTCTGGCCCCATAATATCTGTATCAATGGGTGCATTGAGGGATAGGGCAAGTTTGATGCTGCCGTTAGCAGACGTTGAATTAGCCTTAATAGTAGAGTCTTGGAAACGCTCTTTCGAGAACTGTTGTATGTTCTTGGCGAAAGTCTCTGCATTATTACTAGCCTTGACAGCCCGTAATATCACATTGAAATCTTGGTTAGAGAATCCGTTACCCTGTTGGCCTAGTGCTTTACCAGCTTGATAGACGTATCTGATGATAGCTGCTGTAAATAGCTTCACCTCTTCAGAAACTTGGTCTGTTTTTGAGGAATCATCCCCTTTGAAGAACTCATTTACGTCCTGTAGTAATCGGCTCTTTGTTATAAAGTTACCTTTTTCTTCATCTTGCGTTGCACCAACCCCGGCTATAAACTCCAATGCGGTAAGGAGTTCCGTTTTAGCACTAGAAAAAATAGCTGCTGCCTGACCAGTTGCTGTAGTTACTTGGGGGAACTCAGCAGCCACATTTGCTAGTTCGTAACCTGCACTTGCTACTTTGAAAGACGCATCCCTTAAGTTAATATTTTCAAGACGTATGGCCTGTGTCGCTGAAGTAGACTTCTGCATCTTATCAAATGTATCTGATGTAGATGCATTTATTACCGTACCCCCAACAGGCTCCCCTGTGGTAGCTGTGACGTAACCTTTATCAGTGTACAACCCATCTACTACTTTGGTATTCCCATCCTCAGTCTGCACTGTCAGCTTTAGAATCTTAGGTGTATCTTTTGATCCTATAGACTTGACTGCCTCTAATGATGATCTCAAAACTGGATACTCAAACTCCATCCAGTAATCGCCTTGAGCAGCTTCTTCGGGATCAGCACTACCTTGCATCTTCGTATACTTAGCATGTAGGGCTGCTAACTTAGCATCAGTCAATGTGTCAGTACCTTTTGATGCACCTGACAATGCTTGTTTTGCTTTAGATACCATTTGCTGCTGTTGTTCAGGCGTTTTATCCTTCCAGCCCTCGGTATTAAGCAATGTTGATACATAGATTTGCTCAAAGGAAGTTGGTGAAGTATTATCGAATGTTGTTTTCAATGTAGTTAGGTACTGAACAGCATCAGCATCTTTCTCACGTTGAGCCATTGCTATTAAGCCATCAATATTATTTTTTGTAGGAATTGTATCAAGGTACTTAGGGGTCTTCTTGTCTTTAGGTTTAGCAGTTGCTGTATAGCCGCTACTACCAAAGTCAGTAGGTGTGTAGGTCTGCCCTGCCATTTCGTAAACATCTTCACCTAGAATATCTTTTGCCTGTTGATCGACTTCAGCACTCAGGCGTTCATCACTGCGTTGTTTTAAACGCTCCATGAAATCTAAAGGCTTATTGTCAGGGGTAGTTACAGGTGCTTCAGATACACCAGACGCACTTACATCCACAGTAGGTTGAGTAGAAGCAGTAGGAATAGCCTCTTCCATTTGTGTCTCAACTGCTGGTGCCTTTGTCTCTACAGTGGCAGGGGTCTCTTCTACTTTCTTGAAATCAACATTCTTATAGAAGTCTAAGACAGAGCTTTGTGGTACGCCCGAACTTAGTTTGCTATACATATCCTTCCACACTTCTTTAGGTGCGCCCGGAACCATTTCAACTAATGACTTAGCCAATTTTACGTTAGCAGCATCTTCTGCTTTTGCTTTTGTGTATGCAGTAGTTCGATCTTGAATATCTTTTAGACGAGAGCTTAGTAGGATTTCTTGCTTCCTAGACTTTCTATCTGCATTTCGTTCTAAACCAGCAGCAAAAGCTGGCCCAAATCCTGCCATAAAACCCATTATGCTAATACCTCTTCTTCGTCTTCTACTTCATCTGAACCATAACCCAGCATAGAGTCCTGCTCGTCTGTAGATGCTACACCCTCTGTAAGGCCCGTAGACTCGCTCTGAGGTGCCATAAGGCCAACTGCACCCTCTGGTACACCCTCAGATAGTAATTCGCTCTCAACGCCTTCTACGGCCTCAGAAGCTGCTTCAACCTGTTCTTGGTCTACTTCTACTTCTTGGCTCTCTTCAGCTAGAGCTTTTAAATATTCGGCTGTTACAGGTGGGCGCTTGTCTATACCCATCTCGTATTCAATATCTGCTGCTTTAGCCATTAGCTCAATACAACGTGCTACTGGGCCAGCAATTAAGATAGCAAAGTCTGGTGTCCACTTACCTTTGCCGATACCTTGTGTAACGAATATATCTGTAAGCATTGCTACAGACATACCTACTTCTAATAGAGTTAAAATCTTTTGGGATGTTTCTTCTGATGTCAGCTTATCAATAGAATACTCAATGGCATCATTATAAGTCGTTAACTCAGGAGGACGATGCCAAGGATAGTTCTTAGTGTCTGATGTGAAGTTCTCACCCGGAATAGGGCCATCAATCATCTCACGCATCTTTAGTTACCTCTTGGCCTTCTTCAGCCTCTACTTCTCCAAACATTTCATTCTCAACGTCATTGAAATATTCTGGAGTATATTCAGTGCTTTGCTCGTCAGTGCCTAGGGACGCTTCAGGAGAAAAACCCTTATAATATTGTCGGATACTGTTCCGTACTGCTTCTTCAAATGTCATAAGAATAAACCCTTAAAAAATTAAATCCCAAATATCTTTCCCAACTTCCCATAAGTCGCCTGCATTGGTAATCACGCCTGCAACTGCTGCACCTGTACCTGCGGCATCTGCTGCTGCCTCGTCTAATTCGCCTTTGAGCTTCAGTTTGACTATCTCATGCGATCTGTTTTTACTGTTTTCAGAAGTCTTCCACACGTAATCCAGTAACGCATCTGACCTATCCCAGATGTTTGATAACTGATCTGAAGAGATGTCTAGCATTGCAGCTACATCCCTAGTAGCAGCCTCAAAATTCTGACGATCTTCATTGAGAGTAACTTCTTGTCGCCACTTAGCGTTAGATACTTCAATGTTATACTGCATGTTCTTATAGAACTGCTCTCGGTTGTTTTCTAAGTTAGCATTGAACTGTGATATTGCATTCTCTTCACCAGCATCAAATTGTTTCATGCTATTCACCTGAGAGGCATTGAATTGCTCGATACTTGCATTCAGGTTGTCATAAAACTGATCTGATTGGTTCTGCTCTTGGGCAGTGAACATGCGCTGGGTGTTAACAGCTTTAGAATCTTCTAGGATACTTTGTACCCTTGCCTGAGTGTTGATAACCCTAGCTTGGTTTTCAGCATCCATGTTGGATAAATCCATCTGGATAAAGTTCTTACTGTTTTGAATAGCGGAGGCCATTCGATTATCTAAGTTGGTTAATTCCATCTTGGATAAAACATTAGCCCTATTTATTGTAGATTGTTGTTTGTTACTTAAATTCTGTAAGGTAACAGAACGGAAGAAACCTGCTTCGCTCTCAGCAATAGGAATAGTTGCTTCCATGATTGCTTGTGCCATTGCGGACGTAGCGGCTGTACCTGTAACACCCTTGAATGCAGCAATACGAGATACATTACGAGCTGTGCCTGCTGCCCATGTAGGAATCTTAGGCTCACCTGTAGCTTCATCAACAAACTGAGCTGCTAGAATGTCTAGCTGACCTGTAATGGTTGCTTTGGAGTCTGTGTAGTTACCTTCACCTAGCTGCTGTGCAAGTAGCTTACCTGATACAGTAGATGTGTCGATTACATTAGAGATGTTTTGAGAGGCGTAGTCTTTTAGAGCATCACCAAGATAGTTTACTGTACCATCTTCATTCATACCTGTGGCTGCACCTTGCATGTCAGCCTGTGGTACTTCATCTGCGTCTATCTTAGCACCCTCAGATACTTGCCCTTGGAAGGCATCCATACCTTGCTGTGCTACATCATCAAACGTCTGCTGTGCATCATAGGAAGCTACATCAGTAGGTGCAGTTGTAGTCTGCGCTTGCTGAACGTCATCTCCTACAGTTGTAGCAGTAGCATTGAGTGCATCATTAGTCATCTGGAATGCATTAGCACCTGCATTAATGTTAGTGCCTGCCGCATTAGCATCAGCCGTAGTATTACGATCTGACAAGAACATGCTCTCATTAATCCCTGTAGTATTAGGATTATCGGTAGTCATAAACATGGAGGGATCACCGACTAACTGTCCTGCGTAGTCAGCAATGTTTATTTGATTGTCTGTCTGAGGCTGTCCAGCAGTCACTTGAACAGGCATAGGAGGATTTTGTTCAACCATTATTTATCTCTTTGTTTGATACAGGCTCTTATTTCATCCCGTAAGGCTACGTAGTCGGATAGGGCTTCTGTAGTGTTCTTGATTTGTTCTTCTGGTATTGCTTCTAATTCGTCAGCAAGGCCATTATTAAATTCAACAGGGTATTCAATAAGAGTAGGGCAGTAGACTTCTACTTGAGTCTTATAGACCGTTGTCCCGCAGCCTGTTAACAAGGTCATGCTTGCCAGTAGGCTTGTTGCGATTAACTTCATCCTTCTGCTCTCCCATCTCTTTATAAAATTCAGCCCTTTCTTTTTCTGCTTTTACGGCTTCTTCTGCTTTCAATACTTGCTCTTTAGCAGCACCATCCTTACGTCCTAGAATATATAGAACTGGTACTAGGATGCTTGCGGCACCCATTAAGATATACGCAATGCTTCCTTTGATCTTCGACCATAGTAATAACACTAGTGTATCCCCTCCTTATGGTCTTTGACTCGGCTGTAAACAACTAAGGCAATGCCCATAAGAGAGACACCTAAGAATAGGTATTGAATGTATTCACTGTATGCTGTCAGGCTTTGTAGCTTACTGGCCACTTCCTGCAATAAGGTAGAGGCACCTACAATACCTGCACCAGCTAATGTCTTTGATTGAGTTAGAGGTTTTGTAGCAGCACAAGATACCTTCTGAGGCATCATAGCACCACCTTCATCTGCTAGAGGAGCATCCATAGTGAATAATGCAGCCTCTGCTGTACGTCTACGTGTAAGACCTCGTAGGACTGTTAGCTTACCTTCAATAGTAGCCTTATCCCACTTAACCATTTCGTAAGGTACGTCACCATACTTACCAGCATTCAAACGCTTTAAAAGTGTACTACGCTTAAAGTTGGTAATGCCGATGTTAAATACAAATGAGGTTAGAGCATCAAACTGTGGCTGTGTTAGGGGTACTTCTACCACCTGACGTACATAAGAACTTACTACTTCAATATCGCCTAGCAATAGCTCTTCTGCGTCTTCAATAGAAATACGATGCCCAGAGCGAACACCTTTTGTATGACCATAACCAATAGTCCAGCGACCTGCTGGGCAGCGATATGCTCTAACATCACCTTCTGCTGTGACCTTTGCTAATCCTTCAAAACGCTTAATAAGATTAACAGAAGCCTGACTTACTTGTTCAGGAATCATCATTGTCTAAAATACCAAAATACCGAACCGACTGCGGCAGTGAGAACAATCCAGAATACTCTTTCAGCAAACTTAACTGAGTAAGCTATGTCTTTGATCTCGTCCAACTCACCCTCTAAATGAGTTTGTCGGCCTTCATATTTTTCCATACGATTGAAGAGTGTAATCATCCTCTCTTCCATACGGGCTAGTGCGACTACTGCGTCTGCTAGTTTATCCAGCTTATTTTCTATACGAGATAGTCGAGACTCGTTTATTTCAGGCATATCCTTACCCTCTGGTCTGAGCATAAGGGGACATTAAGCCTGTATTAATATTGGCTGGTTGTACCCCCTCTGTGTAGGAAGGAGATAGTTGACCAGAGAACGTACCTCCACCGGGTCTATTGCTAATCTGGGAAAGCTCAAACAATGTGTTACGAATATTTAAAACATTTGAACCTAGGATTTCGCCTTGCTTGCCAAAGGATCGTAGGATCAAGTTTCCTTGTTCGTCTACAGCCCTTGAAATAGTGTTTCCATTTTCATCTACACTGTTTCTAATAAGGTTCCCTTGTTGGTCAAACGCCTGACCTAACTGAGAGAATTTAACTTTTTGGTCAGAGCTTAGGTCAGAGATACCAGAAGCTAGGGTAGCCATGTTTGTTATCTGACCGCCTAGTTGGGCCTTCTGTTGATCGAAACCAGCTTGGATAGTTCCTTGCTGATCTTGGATACTTGTCTGGACATCATTCAGGTTAGCGTCAACCTTGCGACCAAGGTCATCAAAGGCAACGTCCTGTTGTGAAGACATGGCACCTAATCTTTCAAATAAAGCGTCACCTTGGCCTTCTAAGCGAGTTACAGTATCCCCGTAATTCTTATTAACAAGATTAGATATGGACTCTGCATTACCCGTAGCTTCTTCACTCAAAGTATCTGCACTTGCATCTATCTGTCCACTCAGGGTGTTTTTATAGGTCTCTGCATCTGCCAACATTTGTTGGATGTTTAGACCATTAGAAGCAATCTGACTGCCAGCTTGGTCAACTTCTTGAATTACCAGATTACCTTGCTCGTCCACAGCACGTTGTAGGGTATTGCCAGTTTCTGTGACACTTTGCTGGATCAGATTACCTTGAGCATCAAATGCGTCTACTAACTGGCTGTAATTACTTCTAGTCTGATCGTTGAGGCTTTCACCTGTGGTCTGTAGTAACTCACGCACTGATCCTAGCTGATTGGCAAATTCAATCTTTTGCTGCTGGGCCTGTACAGACTGCTGGCTGTACCCTTCTTGTATAGTGGAACCCAACTCAGAGAACTGCTGTTGAGTACCTTCAGAGATACTGTCGAGAGAGCCGCCTATACTTGAAGCCATATTATCACGGGCTACCGAGGCTGCATCTGCTGTAGTAGCAATCTTATCAATAGTCTGGTCAAAGCCACCTGTAATCTGGTCAGCCATTTGGCTGCGAGCTTGTACAGCAGCTTTCTCACCTGCATCATAGGCAGACTGAACCCCAGCTACACCTGTCTGTAACTGACCTAGGGCAGCTTGCTGCTGTGCTTGCTTGTTAGCTAGATCAGAATAATAGGTATCTAGACTACCTCCAAACTGGCCTACTAGGTTGCTTATATCTGCCTGTCCTTGTGCTACATTCGTGCCTAGCGTATCAAACCTAGTATTAAGACCAGACAGCTTATCGCCAACACCAGAAAATCTGTCTTCTATGCCAGAGAACTGATTATTGATATTGTCATACTGCTCACCTAGACCTTGATACTGCTTGTTTAAGTCACTGAAACCACCGCCTAAGTCTGAGGAGATTTGGTTTAAACCTGTATTAACTTCTTGGAAACCTGATGTTGCTTGTGTCCCTAGGTCAGACAATGCCTTCCCTGTGTCAGATGCTAGAGTACCTACCTGTTCACCTACAGTAGAGAAACCTGTATCTAAGGAGGTCTGCATTCCACCTAGAGTGTCAGAGATGCCTGTCTGTCCTTCAGATATAGACTTAAATCCAGCCCCTAAGTCGGTAGAAAGGCTAGTCTGGTTCTCTGCAATGTTACCAAAGCCAGTGTTGATACTATCCTGTATACCTGTCTGACCCTCTGTAAGAGTGTCCTGCAAGGCCTCACCACCCGTGGTAATATCTTCACGTAGAGTGTTCTGACCTTCAGCCAGTGACTTATACTGATCGTCACCTAGCCCTGTGTTAGTTATGTTTGTTGTGTCGCCACCGCCACCCATTAGAAGTTCCTCGTTGTGTGTTGTAAGCCCGTGTGAACTCTCTTCCAGTGTACTGTAGAGTGTTTAGGGTATCTCTGATGCACCATGTTCCTCATGGCTCTCATTATTGGTCTGGTATGACCAAAGGGGGCTATAAACTCTATCCCCCATAGTTGGTCGCCTTCTTCAGAAATGTAGTCTTCTTCTTCAATCAGGTAAGCATCTTCAGAGAATGCTTCTGCTTTCTCGTCAGTTAAAAAACACCAAGTTACTACACCCACAGGTTTACCATTATCGTAGAACATTCTTACTTTGTTATGTAGTAAGGGGTACGTAAAATAATGATTGAACTCAGGTATAATATACCCTGAATGATGATCTGAAAGACCGAATAGATATAGACCATCTACTATAGATTTAGAATGATCTTGTGAAATTAGTTGATTATTCAATTTAGTAATAAAGTTATGTATAAGTGTTATTATACTACATATACTACTTCTTTGCTATATACTCTTTGATTTGTTTACGAAAAATAAACGCACAAATAGCTACAAATAGCACAAATGATAGAATTTCTTCCATTTTAAACCTCCTGCTGTTCTTCAACAGTTTCAGTTTCAACTGGTTCTTCTTCTTGTGCTGTAATTGTACCCACAGCTATTTTAGAAGCGACTCCTAGCGCCACTTCAGATAGTCGTGTCTCAACAGAAGCATCATCCTCGCAGTCGTGTACATTAACACCTCTGCTGTGAATAATTCCAGTGTCACCACAAGTAAAAGTAACTTGTGCCACGCCTTCTGAAGTTTCAGTTACTTCGTATGTAATGTTATGGTCTGTCATATTAGTTCCTAATTCAAGTTTTAAAATCTTCTAAAGAGAAGGAGGTTCCATGCATCTTATTAACAGTTGCATGATTGCTATAAACTAACACTTCAGGGTCTTCTAAAAGGAAGTCACAAGCCCTACAAAAATCAGGGTATTCCCCTTTTAAATGGCCTTCACGAAGAGAGTTATATTCTTGTCCATTTAGAACTTCATCAATCGAATGGGTATCTAAGTGGCCCAAAACTGCGGCACTATCATTCCCTAGTACCTGACAGCAGGGATGTACTGCTGCTGTATGCCCATCATTTCCACCAGCTCTAACAACGATGTCTGGGCTAAAAGGTCTTCCACATGTTCTTTTAGTTCCTTTACGGGTATAACCTTCCGTGTATTCCCCTGACCAATTATGCATCTTCCATATTTCGGTCAGACCACCATTAGCTATCTTCTTATACTGCTGTAACTCATACTCGACATTGTTGTTGTCTAGTATCAGGTGGTAAGAAGCTATCCTACTATCTGTGCCTTTAGCGTATTCACGCATACTGTAGAGGTTGTCTACTACCTTATAAAATTTATTGGAGTTCATCCATTTTGCATAGGCTAGAGGATCATACCCAATTATAGAAAACCTGTAGAAGTCTACTCCTGCATCGACAATATCCTTCATAAATTCGCCAGACGTTTTTAGCCCATTAGAAAATATGTATGCCTTTGCTCCTGCTTCTTTTACCACCCGTATATATTCGGGTAAGTTTCTATTTAGTGTAGGCTCTCCTGATCCCTCTAGATTTATGACTGTAGCGCCATGCTCCACACATTCAGTAACGATGTCTTTAAACTGATTAAGGGGCATCTTTTTAAGAAATCCCTTTTCTCTTCCTGTTGATTGTGGACACATTTCACAGGAGTAGTTACAGCCTCCATTTACTTCTATTACTGCTCTATCTATCTTTGAGAACGTCTTCAAATCTTTGTATAAATTCATGGCTACATCTAATGTTGCAGTCTTTGCAGGGGTCTATTGTCCTTTCCCCTCTTAGAAGATGCGCTCTGTATTCTAGGAGCCTTTTATTATTCTTGTAATAATCTTTAATAGGTTCAGTTTTGACGTTGCCTAAGACTTCTATATCTTTCCAAACATCACAGCACAGATTGTAGTCTCCATTATAATTTATGTAGACTACTTCAAATGGCTTGTGGCACATCTTGCCGTAACGAGGCACAGGCTCAAATGACTGTGGGTTAATCTCTTTTAGGGGTATATAACCAGACCTAGTTTTCCACTTCCTATCATCTGGCTGCTTCTTATCTTTTACCAGAAATTGAGGAAATTGTCCAACAGCATCCTCATAATTAATCTTACTTTCTGGATAAATATTATATGTAACTCTATCCAACTGATCCATCAGTTCTTGATACCTAGAGACCCTTGCACCATTTGTGTTCATTTCAATTCTAAAGGAAGGGACTTCTTCCCTAAACCTTAATAACTTCTCAAGAATCTTGCCGAACTGGTTATGTAGAGTAGGCTCCCCTCTACCCGCCAACTGCACTGTAATCTCTTGCCCTAAGTCACGTATACTTTCTAAAATAACGTCTAGAGTGTCTAATGACATGTGGAGGTTTTGGTTAGGGTATCCATGTCCTCTAGGGCAGAAAGGGCAGTTAAAATTACAAAGCTCTGTTAAGTTAAGTTCAACATACCTTAGTAATTTATTCACTATCCCCTCTTTCTATGAACTGATTTATGGTCATTCTGAATTTACCTTTATCGCAAAGGTAGTCGTGCCAAGTGACATCATCCTCCCCACAAAAAAGCATTGCCCTGTTGGGTTTCCACTCAATCTCTTTTACGAATTTCTTATCTTTATCGAACAACCTTGTGCCTCTGTTGTCTTCTGGCCCTAGGTAGACAACAAGAGACATTAACTTATTAGGCGCTTCAGAATGTAGTTTGTATCTATATGGGCCTATGATCCCAGAGAGTTCTGTATAAACATTACAATCTTCGTTGTACTCTCTATGGTCTGTGAAATATTTAAAAAATTCATTTGAAATTAAATTGTCTTTAAGTATTTCATCTAGGTCAGGGTCTCTCTCAAACCGCATCCTAAATCGTCCATCAGAGCCGAAGCCATTATCTTTTAGTTTCTTCTTGGAATACTCTAATAGCCTATCAAAAACTTCTGTGGGGTAGTAATCATCTATTACTATATGTGACCAAGGTTCTTTAAATATTTCCATGAATGTAAATCCTTGTCGCTATGCCCGTCCTCGTAGAACTTTAGTTTCCGTATCAATTTTTCTGCGTAACCTTCCCCATGAAAGTCATGGCATACGCAGTGATAAAACCAAGTGAGCCATTGTGTTAATTGCTCTTGAGGAATTGGCTCTACTTCAAGACACCCATCTAAATCTGGTATAGTAGGGACAATATCGACCATCATGTTATTGTCTCTCATTTGTATAACAGGCTTACCCATTATTGCCGCCTTGAATGAGACTGCACTGTCAGAGCTTATAACCCTGTCGGCATACTTGACCATCTCTTCTGATCTTTTACCTTCTACTAATATCGTATACTCAGAAAGCAGACCCAGCTTCATAAAATGTCCCCATAGAGGTGCATAAAATGTGGCATCACCGGGGCAAGGATGCGCTCTGAAAATGGTATACTGCTTATTTTGGGTAGCCCACTGAAGGGCTTTAACAGTATTGTCGTAATCCTTTGTTCTGGCCATCTGGAGACAGAATAAATTGTAAGGTCTGTCAGGCTCAAATATGCCTTCGTCCTGTCCGTACCTGTCGTTGCCTATACTCTTAAAATGCTCCAGTATAGTTTCGTCTGTGTCTGCTTCCTTATACAAACCCAACTTAGGTAGGTTATCTATATAGAGACCTTTACTCATTCTCATTAAATGAAAATTAGCGTAACCTCCTGTGTACCTATACTTACATTTATGGTCTTCCCAGTGCATGTCCTTTAAGGCAACGTAAGGGTCTAATATCTCGCAGTATTCCTTGATATAGTTGACCTTTATCATTTTGTGATGTGCAGACTGTCTGGTAAGGAGCCATCTTTTATAGTAATTTTTTAGTGAACCCAAAAGAAAATCTTCCAGCATCGGCCCAAACACAGTGCCATAGAGGGTCTTTTTTTGTGATCTTAAAAGACCTAGTAGTCCATCCTTTATCGTCCCAATCCTCTATGTAATTACCTTGAGGATCAACGTACTTGAATATACCGGGTTCAAGGGTGAAATTATAATAAGTTCGCTCACCCTCATTATCTGAGTTGGTGTGCCAATACATCATAGACTTTGGAGGCAGGTAGGTTGCATTGGTGCAGTGTGTAGCACCTAGCAGTTCAGTCACTTCTAAGAGTTTAGGATGGTCTAGCTCTGTTAGAAGTAGACCTACTGGGGGTCTATCAATGTTAGTCTTAGGGACTTCGTAAGAAGTGAACAGCTCGTAGTCTGTCTCCCCAGAAACAGTGTAGTTCCCCCACACCTGTGATGTTTCTACAATTATATCCTTCAGTAATCCAGTAACTACAGGATTAACTTCACCTTTTAAATCCATCTAATTAACCTAGGTAGTCCAGAATTTGCTGTGCTTCTTCAGTAGATAGGACAGAGTCTGCTGTTATTTCATCTACCAACTCTGGAGGCAAAAACATATCACACAGATCAACTAAGTCTCCATACCAGTCCCCACGCTGCTCTGGGGGAATGAGCATGTATGCCCTTAAGTCGCTCTCTAGTAGCTCTAGACCTCGCTTCGAAGGTAGGATCATCCTATCTGGGTCTACCACTATGGAATTGCTATCTTCCTGATACAAAACATTTGTTTGTTCATCCTCTGGCACTTCAGAAAAACAATCCAAAGGCAGTTGAACTACAAATTGACCTACGGAGGCATCAACCATAATTTCAGTAGGCTCTTCCAAGCCATGCCAGTTGTAGGAATTATCCTCATTAAAAATAAAATAATACATATTAACCCTTAACTAAATGTCCTGTAACCACGTCTTACACTCATTGTTCTGTAATGATGGTCGCCATCACCAGTTGTGCTACCAGTACCTGCGATAGAGTATTCCATTCTAGTCTGGAGCCAACTGTTTGCTGCACCATTATTTGTGAAGTTAACTAGAGCAGATGAAGCTGTTGAGTGGTATCCACTCGGTGCTGTACTACCATGATTATATCGCCCTTGCCCAGCCACCCATGAACCAAACTGCTCTGCACCTATGGAAGAACCGCCTAACTGACTTGCGTGTAATCCATCAACAGTGTCAGCATCCAGTCCACTACCAGAGCCATCACTAGTAGAAGTCCAGATTTCTCTCCAACCGGGGGAATAGCTTGAGCCTTGGTCATTATAAATAAATGACTTATGAGAAGAGCCACCTGTGTTTGGTGCTATTACCAATGCTGTAAAATTGCCCTGATGATTATCTGTTGCACTATCTGTCCATGTTAGCCAAGACGTACCAGCTAATTCTGTTAAGCGTCCAGCATCAGTTAAGTTAGCGTTTCCTGCATATGACCAACTAGTCTTAAATGCAGACACATGGCTATCAAAAACATCTCTGTTTAGTAGTTCTGTTTTTAAAGCTGAAGTAGTCGTGCTTGTTAAGTTGTTTGTACCACGCCATTTAAAATCATTTGACGAAGTAAACGCAGAAGCATGGTTTCCATCTAATAAGTCTGCGTCTAATCCAGAGCTAGTGCCATCAACAGTCTTTAACTTTGTTAGGATTTCTGCGGCTGTGTCTGGGGAACCATCTGCGCCATCGGCACCATCTGCGCCAGCAGGCCCAGCAGCACCTGTTGGTATTCCTAAAGATAACACACCCGTTCCACTGTTGTAAGAAGCGGTAGCAGAACTGCCAGCAGACAAAGTAGATGTACTAGTTGTTAAAGCTGTCAATTCATCACGATAATCTTCCGCAGTGTCCCTAGCACTTTCAGCAGCACTCTGAGCTGTCTCAGCAGCAGTCTTAGCTGTTTGTGCATCATTCTTATATGACAATGCATTAGACTCGCTAGTAGCCGC
>MDSZ01136227.1_pt1 | contig 15036 bp, 13 predicted proteins | sample 811201 | NCBI WGS metagenome assembly MDSZ01 (sample SAMN05326647, study PRJNA326480) | marine metagenome | isolation source: seawater | place: Indian Ocean: North | collected 2010
CACCAGCTTGAGCAGCTAAATGAATAACTAAATCAAATTTATTTTTTGAAAAAAAACTTAACATTTTATTTGAAGAATCAATATTAATTTTTTTAAATTTATAATTTTTATGTTTAAGTAATATATTGTTTCTTGCTAGCTTTAATTTTACGTCGTAATATTTATTGAGATTATCTATTCCAAATACATTGTGACCTTTTTCTAAAAAATATTTTGATGTATGGAAACCTATAAAACCCGCCGATCCTGTGACTAAAATTTTCATCCTTCTTTTTTCACGAAACCATTTTTTAATTTATAAATTATGAATTTATCTTTATGTCTATCTATGTTATGTGAAATCATAATTAAAGTTATATTTTTAGACACAGATAAAATGTTATTAATCAAAATTTCTTCATTCTCTTTGTCTAAGCCACTTGTGGGTTCATCCATGATGAGAATTTGGGGTTTTTTATATAAAGCTCTAGCAACTGCTAATCTTTGTTTTTGACCACCTGAAAATCTAATTCCTCTATTTCCGACAAACGTTTGGGTTTTATCTTTAAGAGCATTTATTTCATCATAAATATTCGACAATCTTAATACCTCATCAACCCAAGCTTTATCTATTTGCTCATCTTGCGTTGAGAATGTTATATTTTTTTCAATTGTATCATCGATTAAATAAATATCTTGTGGAATATAGCTTATAATTTCTTGCCAGTTTTTAACATTCTCAAATATTGATTTACCATCAACAATTATATTGCCTTTTGAAGGATTTAAAAGACCAGTTAAGACATTTATAAATGTTGATTTTCCAACACCAGACTCGCCCACCATAGCAATCTTATCACCCTTTTTTATTTCAAAATTTAAATTATTAAAGATATATTGTTCTGAATTATCATATTTAAAACTTAAGTCTTGAATCATAATTCTATCTTTAATATCAAATTTTTCGTTTCCAGTTTTATTTTTAATAATTAATAAATCTTTTTCTATTTCATTGAGTTCATTTATTATTAAATTTTTTCCATACGTAAGAAATTTTAATTGATTAATTGATAACAAAAGTTGATATAATGCAGGCATTAATCTAATTAAACTAACAATAATTAATGTAAGTAAAGGTAAAACATCTATCAAATCTTCACTGGTTTTTATAAAAAAAATAAAAAATAAACTTAATGCAGTCACTAAAATTATTTCGAGAAAAATTTTTGGTAATGAGTTAATTAAATTAAGATAAAGTGTTTGAAACTCTCTAATCCTTAAATGTTTCACAAAATAATTAAGAAAAAAATTTTCTTTTTTGAATAGAACTGTTTCTATAAATGAACCAAATGCATGCTGTAAAGTTTTAAAAAGTTCTGCATCATTCTTAGATCTTACTTCAGCCCTTTTTTTTATTTGATTTCTAAAAAAATGTCTTGAAACAATTAAAACCAAAATAATTATCAATACATTAAAAAAACCAATAAACGAAGAATTGTATAAAAGAAGTATTAATATACCACTAACTAAAAAAATTGAATTAATGAATTTTAACAGCCATTCTAAGTACATAGAAGCGTGGTTGGTCTCATTGTGAATTCTTTGATGAAGTAAAGATGGATTGTTTTTAATGTGGAATATAAAATCTTTATCTAGATAACCTTTAAATAATTTAGATGATACGTGATTAATTGTTTCATAATTAAATTTACCCATCACATAGTGAGATAAAAAAGCTACTATACCTTTTAAAACAAAAATTAAAATTAATCCTATTGATAAAAAAACTATCCTATCTTCATAATCTAATTTCAAAATGTAATTAACAATTTCAATATTATTGTAATTTGAAAGAAATTTTGAAGGGTCAAGTATAACACTTATAAATAAAAAGATTGATCCTATGCTTATAATATCAAGCATACTTACTAAAAATATACAAAAAAAATTTAGTAAATAAAAATATTTTAGCTTTTTATTTAATAAAGAATTTATATCAGAAATTTTTTGATTAATATTTTTAAACATTTTAATTTAATAATAATTCTTTTAATCTGTTAAGTTTATTATCATTATGCAAAGCAAATTCATTTACAAAAATTTTAACCTCATTTTGAACAATTTTTGAATTCCACCAATCATTATGGCTATTCCAAATATCATTTATATGATTACTTAAATCAATTTCATCATCAAAGAAAACTTTGGCTTTTTTTAGATTATCATAAAATTTTTTTGCTTCTTCTCTTATTAAATAGTTATTTTTTTTTGAATTAAAAACGATGGTAGGTATATTTAGAGCTAAAGTTTCTAAATACCCAGTACCTAGGTACGGTGATAAAAAAATTTTTGTATCTGAAATTAAACTTTTGTAATCTATATTTTGTTTATCTTTTTTTATTTCTGGATATCTCTCCTGAAACACCTCAAATTCATTTAATCCTAAGTTCCTAGGATAAAATCTCAATAACAAGTCATTAAGTTTAATTTCATCATTTAAATGATCTATAATTTTAAAAAAAGGATTAAAATGAAAATTCCCGTTATGTAATAAAGAAATATGACTTTCAAAGCTCTTTGAAAAGATGGTTTGTGTTGGAACTATCATTGTTAATAATTTTGATTTTCTTTCTTTACTCAATTTTATTAGTGGTCTTATTATTCCAAATGGTTTTATTTTCATATTGTCTCTGTTTTTCCATCCCCAAGTTAAATATGTATCTGAAATTTTACATTCAAATTTTTCATAAAAATGAATGTCATAATGACCGTATGATCCACCATGTGTTCCAAGTATTAATTTAGACTTATTTTCTACTTGATTTGCACAATATCGTTTTAATAAAGATTTATTAATTATATTACAAGAAAAAATTTTTTTGGGTTTTTTAGGTAAATTTAAATTCTGGACTTTTTGATCTTCTATCTTAAATCCCTCTAGGTAAGAAACTGGAATAAATAAAAAAATATTTTTATAAATGAAATTTTCAAAATCATTTTCTGATTTATTTTCTAGTAAAATTTTTTTTCTTAATTCTAAATTTGGATTACAATTAAAATAATTGTTTGGAATAAAACATGGAAGTTGAAACAATTTAAAATTAATTTTAATCTCATCTTTGATTCCTAAATATGATCTTATAATTGCATATTTTTGATTTTTTAATTTTTTTGCAAATATAAATTTATATAAATCAAAAATCTTTGATTTTAGATTTTTACCTATTTTTTCAAATTTATTTTTTACAAATAAAAATTCTGATGGTTTAACATTCTTAAAAGTAATTAAAAATTTTTTTTCATTCTCATACCTATGTTTTATTATTTTGTAAAATAAATATGAATTATAATCATTGAGAAAAAATAAATTATTAAATTCATCCAAGGTTTGTACAATCATTTCATGATCAGAATAATTTTTAAAAACTATATTGTAGTTTGTATTACTGTTATCTAATTTATTTAAAATCTCCCAGCGGTCGAATATCATAAAAGAAAAATTGTGTATCCAATTTCCAATCAGTATTTCCCAAAATTTTTGTGAATATTCTTTTTTATGAAAAACATTTAAAGTTTTTGCAAGATCAGCGATTAACTTTGAACAAAATTTGTCAACATATTTGTAATCATTTTTTAATTTTTCATAATCATTCCAATGATATTCTAAAATCTCATAATTTTTTTCATTTTTTAATTTTTTTGAAAATGGATGAATATAAATTTTTTTTAATTGATTTGTTTGATTAAAACTATCATCAATAATCAAATTTAAAGATTCATTCATCTAAATAAATGTATAAGTTAATTTTTACTTTAATTTTTGCCAAAAATCTTTGTACCAACTAATATATTTAATATATCCAGTCTCTATAGAATATTTTGGTTCGTAACCTATTTTTTTTCTTGCTTTATCAACATTTAAAGTACCTCTCTCAGGCATGAATTTTTCTCTGTCTGTATATGATACATTTATTTTTGGGAATTCAGACTTCAACACTTCGAGAAGTTCATTTATTTTTTTTGATTTACCATAAGTTAAATTAAAAGTTTGATTAATAGCATTTTTATTAGTGGTGCATAAAGTTATTCCATTAACAAGGTCATCTATATAAGTAAAATCTAACTTATCTTCTCCACTGCCATTAATTTTTATATCTATATTTTGTATCGCATTTTCAATAAATATTTGACCAACTCTTCTGCTAACACATCTTTCGCCATAAAGTGCTGAAGGTCTGATTATTGTATAGGGTAAATCAAAAATTTGATTATATGCTTTGACTAGTAATTCACCTGAGTATTTTAAAGTTCCATATATTCCTATTGGATTACAATTAGTATCTTCGTTTACCTCTTTGGCATTAAAATCCCCATAAACCATGCTAGAAGACATATAAATTAAATGTGTTTTCTTTACACGAGCAAAATCTAAAGAATTTTCTAAAGTTCTAAGACTGTGATCAAATGTACTATGCGGATCTTTATTTGATTTATTCGCATGAGATACGGCAGCAAGATGAATAATTACATCAGGATCAATCTCACTATATATTTGACATATTCTATGATAATCTCGGACATCTTGTATAATCAATTTAATTTCATCTGATTTTAATAATTCAATACGATTATTAAGTATCGAGGTATAAAGTTTTTTATTTTTTATCTCATCACCTGTAAGAGAGTAAAGATTGTTCACTGATAGACTATCTACAATTATTGGTTCTGCACCTAATTTTTTGAAATTTAATGCCAAATTATGCCCTATAAAACCACACCCACCAACTAAAAGTATTTTTTTATTTTTCATTTTTTAAAAATTTTATTATTTCTTTTGATATATAATCTACATTTTTTAAGCTTAATTTTGGATAAACTGGCAAAGAAATATTTGTTTTTGCATATAAATTAGAATTTTTAAAGTTTTGTGAATTTAATTTATATTTCTTTTTATAATAAGACATACTAGGAAGTGGTCTTGAATAATGTACACTTACACCTATATTTTTTTTTTTCAAAATTTTAAGTAAATTATCTCTGTTTTTACAAAATATTTGGAATACAAAATATGAACACTCTTTAGAATAATGAACGAATTTTATATTATCAATTTTTGAAAAATTATTTAAATATCTTTTTCCAATTTTTTGTCTTGTAATTAGATTTTTTTTATATTTTAAAAGCTGTTTATAACCTAAAGCTGATTGAAAATCTGTTAATCTATAATTTAATCCTAAATACTTAACATCATAATCACCTTGCTTTTTCCTTTCATTTATATCTTTATCAATACCAAAAGCTTTGAGCACTTTAAGTTTTTTATAAAAATTTTTGTCTTTGGTGATTATCATTCCGCCTTCACCAGTAGTAATTTGTTTAGTTGGGTAAAAAGAAAAACTTCCAGAAATACCGTAACTTCCAGCATGTTTACCTTTATGAAAAGTTCCAATTGCATGAGCACAATCTTCTATAAGAATGAGTTTATTTTTTTTACAATAGAAACTTATTTCACTTAAATTGCATGGATATCCTGCCATATGAACAACTATGATTCCTTTAGTTTTTTTTGTTATTTTTTTTTTTATCATTTCTAGAGATATATTTCCTGTAGGAAATTCAACGTCTGCAAATATTGCTTTCGCGCCGGTATATTCCACAGCATGAGCAGTAGCAGTATGTGTCATTGCTGGAATAATTACTTCATCACCTTTTTTAAAACCTGAAGCTATACATGATAGATGCAAACCTGCTGTACAGCTAGAAACTGACACAGCATATTTAGTTTTTGTAAATCTAACAAATTCTTTTTCAAAAAGTTTTGTATATTTTCCATGTGTTAACCAGCCACTTTTTAGAATTTTTTTTACAAGATTAGTGTCATTATCAAAAATATTAGGTATCGAAAATCTTATATTTTTCATTGATTTATAAATATTTTATTTTTACTGTTTTATTCAATTTTATCGATTTATCTACTGCAAAACAAATCGACATTAAATCAAATTGTTCCTTCAAACTTATAATTGGTCTAACTTTTTTATCTAAAATACTATCTATAAAATTTTGGATCAATTTTTTTCTATTTTTTTTGTCTGGATACTGTTTGTTAATTCTTAATTTTTTTCTTTTATCATAAATAAATGAGCCATGATTTGAATTTATTAATGTTTTTTTTTTAGAAAAAATTTTTAGTTCATGAAAATGATTATGAATAGCTACTCCATTGGCAGATATTTTTACAATTATATCTCTTGGGAATTTGAAAAACATTACTACTAAACTTTTTTTTTTAAATCTTGTATTTTTAGTAAGTTTATCATTTCCTAAAGCTTTTACCTCAATAGGTCTTGAGTCGATTAACCAACAAACTAAGTCAATCATATGTATGGCTGCACCTAAAGTTAATGAATAATCTTGTATTTTTGATCTCCACCCAAAAAGTTTTTCTTGTCTTCCCCAAATATAATCTGCTTCAATATAATAAACATCTTTTTTATTTATTTTATTTTTAAAAGTTTTAAATAAAGAATTTGTTCTTAAAACTAAGTTAGATATCATTTTTATTTTACTATTTTTTTTAATCATATGAAAAATTTTTTTTAATTGTTCTAAATTTAAACACATCGGTTTTTCAACAATAATATGTTTTCTGGTATTAATTGATTTGATTATTTGTCTAAAATGATCGTTATCATAACTCGCTATAGATACTAAATTAATATTCTTATTTTTGAATATATGATTTTCATTATTTGTAATTTGTTTTTTTGGAAATTTTTTTTTTAAAATATTTATTTTTTTTTTATTTTTCTCACAAATTATTTCAACACTAGCATCTCTATATTTTTCAATAGCTTCAAAATGTTTTTCACCAACTCCTGTTCCAATAATTGCTGCTTTTATTTTCATTTCTAAATTATATTTATAATTTTTTTCCAAGACATACTTAAAAAATTTTTTCTTTTTATAGCTGTTTGAATTTTTTTAAAATCTTTTTTTGTATCAATTGATAAATTGAATTTACTTAAGTTTTTTTTATTTTTAAAATTAAAAATTTTGTATTTTTTATCATTATTGTAAAAATATGATGTCACATGTTCTTTATGAAAATTAGAAATTTTTTTTTTATCTAAATCATAAATTAATTGAGATTTAATAACTTCGACTGAAACACCTTTTGGGTATGATCGAGGAAAGACATTTGTAACTAAATCATAATTTTTTTTTTTAAAAATTCTTATACCTCTATCCATAACTTTTGGATCTATGCAAGGGCTATCTCCATTAACTCTAACAAAATGATTTAGCTTAAATTTTTTACAAACATTGACAAATCTATTTAAAACATTTTTTAAAGAACCTCTAAAATAAATATAATTATTTTTTTTACAAAAATTTGCAATAGCGTCATCAGACTTATTATTTGAACAAGCTATAATTATTTTTTTTATTTTTTTCGATTTATTAACTCTCCTTATTACATAATTTAACAATGGTTCTTTATTAATTTTCATCATAACCTTATTTGGAAACCTTTTAGATGAAGATCTTGCTTGAATTATGGCTATTGTCATTAACCTATTTTTTTTTGAACAAATTATCTATTTTTAATAAATTGTTTTTTGTCAACCAGCAAACTAAGCTCATATCTTGTTTTTTTAGATAATCATAAAAAAAATTTTTTTTTCCTTTTTCAACTAATAAAATTGAATACGTTTTAAAAAAATTACTTTTTGCTAAAGCAGCAACATGACCAAACTTCATTAATCTTTTATTTAATGATGGTGTTCCGTAATAGCCCCAGTTTTTTTTTACAATATCATATTCCGTCTTCGAATTTTTGAATGTGACATTTTCATTATTCTTTAAGAATATTGAGGCCACATCTTTTAATGTTACATCTTTATATTTACCAACTATAAATTTTCTATTTTTTTTTATAATTTTCATTTCCAATTAAATTTATTAACAACAAAGTTTTTTATCACCCAATTTCCTTTCTTATTTTTTTTCCAAATTGATTTATTTCTAAATCTTTCAACAATTCTATCAAATTCTCGAATGGATATTTTTGTAAATTCACAAAATTTTTCTATGTCTTTTACTGGTTTAATATTATTTGAATTTTTAACAATTATGTTAATTGCCTGACTTCTAGTTAATTTTTTATTTCTAATTTCTATTGATAAATTATCAAACAATCTTGTAAACCCAAACTTAAACCATTTTATATAATGATGAATTGAAATAAAATCACAATCAATGTCTGCGTAATTATAGTACCCTGTTTTAGGTTTTGATGGGTATATAAAACCAACTTTTTTTGCATTTCTAAAACTATTTTGAGGACTCCATTTTAGATATTCTCCAAGAAATATTGTTTTAAATTTATTTTTTTTATTTGGGGATTTATAGCTAAATAAATTTTTGTCATTTAAAATAGAGTCTTTCCAAAAACTTAGGCTTGTTTGATTAGTTGGAGCGTATTTTTTTATCCACGTCATATTAAAATCATTTATTTTTTTTTCAGACATTTCATTTCCAAAACCATATTCTGATGCAGGATTTTCTCCAAAAACAATTAAAGGTATCTTAAATTTTTCAGCAATTATTTGGGGTAAATTAAATATTGAAAAATGCATTGGTATTGCTGTTGATCCTTTTTTTTTCAATGCTTTAATCATAAAATAAGCTTCAACTTTTGGGTTTATTGTATAATCTATGTGTTCAACACCTAAATAAATTAATGATTTTAAATTAATCTCTCCATAATAATTTCTTCCTGGGGTTTTATAAGTAACAGCTAATGGTTTTAGACCATATTTCAAACATTGTACCACTTGCCATATACTATCTTTTCCTCCAGATACTGGTATTAAACAATCAAAGTTATTTTTCGATTTTTTTTTAGCAAAATTAAATATCTGTATTAATTTTTTTTTTTGTTTTTTCCAATTTATATTCTTATTTTTTTTATTATGAAACTTACATGCATTACAAATACCATCTTTATCAAGAATTAAATTAGGTCTAGTATCAGGTAAAACACATTTCTTACACCACTTTATCATAATTTTAAAATCAATTTAATAATAAGCTTTAAAGTTTAATCACTCCATTATCCACTAAAAGATCTATCATTAATAGAAAGTTTTTCAAATTTTATTTTTTAATTAAATTTTAGGAATGACTCAGCTGTCAATATTCTAAACAGAAATTGTGAGTAATGATTAGGTATATCTTTAAAATTAATTGTTTCCTTTAATTTAGTTAAATTTAAAAATTCGTTAATATTTAATTTTTTATCAAATATATAATCTATATTTTTACTATCGTTTAAGTCTATAATTGATGAAATAGAAGCATTAAAACCTTTTTTTCTTCTTTCTAGTCTAATACTATCTGGCAAGATTCCTTTGGATGCATCCCTTAATACTTTTTTTTGATATCCATCAGAAATAAGCATTTCTGGTGGAAGACTTAAACTAAAATTCAATAAATCTTTATCTAAATATGGACTTCTATTTTCAACAGAATAATTCATAGAATTGTGATCATCATCCTTTAGTATGCAAGGAACAACTTCATGAAATAATTCATTTAACATTCTGTTTCTAAGTAATTCATTACAATATTTTTTTTCTTTATAAAACATTTCCTTATTATTTTTGATAAATCTATTTAAATTAAAACCTTTTTCAAAAACTAGTGATCTATTATTTGGATTTTTTATATAGACCTCATGATTTTTAAGATATTCATTTCTAATTATTGGTTTAATATATTTTTTCCACTCCAATAACTTTTGTTTATAAAAATTTGTTTTATTTATTGTTGCTAACTGTAATAAAAAATGATCATAATAACCTGTAAATAATTCATCTGCTCCAGTTCCTGAAATTGCAATCCTAAATTTATTATTTGAAATATTTTCTGATAAATAAGAATGAATATAATAAGAAATTGTTGATATAGGTGAATCTTGATACTTTGTTATTTCATTTATTCTCTCAAAAAAATTCTTTTTCTTACTAGCAATATTAATTTTAGTATTTTTTGTATTTTTATTTTTAAGTAATGCTTCAATATTACTTAATTCATTATACCTTGCATCATGATCGATTATAGAAAATGAATTAATTTTTTTTTTACTTATTTTTGAGCCTAATGAAAATAAATATCCAGAGTCAATTCCACCACTTAAGCAAAATGCTATGGGTACATCTGACCTCATTCTATAATTCATACTTTTATCTAAAAGAGATTTAACCTCTCTTACAGCATCATTATAACTTATTTCATAATTGATGTTAAATTTAGGTTTCCAATATTTTTTTTTTCTTATTTTAAAGTTTAAATCAATAGAAAGGTTGGTTGCATTTTCTAATAAATAAATATTTTTAAAAAATGTATTTTTATCTTTATACATTGTCTTATAACCATCAAATAAATAGTTATATAATTTTTGTTTATTTATATTAAAATGTTTGCTGCTAAGAGATTTAATAAACTTAATTTCAGATCCAAAAAAAAAACCATCTTTATCAAATGTATAATAAAGAGGCTTTTCACCAAAATTATCTCTAGATAAAAAAAGTTTTTCTTTTTTTTGATCCCATATAGCAAAAGCCCACATGCCTATAAAATATTCTACACATTTTTCTCCCCACTCTTGGTATGATTTTATTAAAACTTCAGTGTCGGAATTTGTTTTGAATTTATAGTTTTTTTTTTTTAGAAAATTTCTTAATTCTATGTAATTATAAATTTCTCCATTAAATATAAGAACTAAATTTTTTTCAATAAATGGTTGATTAGATCTTTTATCTAAATCAATTATATTTAGTCTGCTATGTAATAAAGCTATCTCCTTTCTAATTGTTTTTTTTTTAAAGAACGACTGATTATCTGGTCCCCGTCTTTTCATAATGTTAAGGGTTCTTTTTATTGAACTTTCCTTAACAAAATTATGAGAGGCTAGATATCCACTTATTCCACACATTTATTTAAACAACTTATTCGTTACTAAATCGCCCTTCTTAACACCTTTTTTTAATTTCTTATTTTTTATGTTATTTAAGTTATTTATTGATAATTTCTTTATCGGTCTCAACCAATTTATGTCATTAGGTGAAAATTGAGATCCTATTTTCAAATCTTTTTTAAAATATGCAGATCTTCTTAGATTTAAAATATTCTTGATCTCATCTTTTTTTGGAACTTTTTTCATATCTCCTAGCATAAGTTTTAAATTATTTGAAAAATCTACTAAATCTTTTAACTCATGAGGATTAGCTGATATTTTGTGATCATGAAAATTTGAGAAATTTTTATCTAAAGTAAAATGTTTTTCTATCATAAAAGCTCCAAGATTCATTGCTATTTTACATGAGTCAATATTGAGTGAATGATCAGAGTATCCAATTTCATAATGGGGAAATTTTTTTTTTAGAAACGAAATTGATTTTAAGTTTAAATCTTTATTTAACGCTGGATATTTTGAAACGCAATGAAGTAAACCAAAATTTTTTTTATTTTTGCGGTCTGAAAATTGATTAATTAGACGTTTAATTTCACTAAGATTTATCAGACCAGTTGATAAAATTATTGGTTTTTTAAATCTTTTAATTACTTCTATCAAAGAAGAAAAATTATTATCACCAGAAGATATTTTGAATAATTTTTGAATTTTATTTAAAAAAATAGCACTTTCAATATCAAATGGAGTTGAATAAAAAACAATTTTTTTATTTCTTGCATAGATTGAAAGTTTTTTAAATTGATCATAAGAAAGTTGAAATTTTTTAAGTCTTTTATATCTTTTTTTTTCTGTAAACCTCTTACTATAATAACTGTCTATTTTATATGTTTGAAATTTTACAGCATCAGCACCAGATACTACAGCAGCATCAATTAATTTTAGAGCTTTATTAAAATTTCCTTCATGGTTGTTTCCAATTTCTGCAACAATTATTGGTTTTTGCTTAGAAAATATCTTATTAAAATTCATTTATATTCTTATACCTGATCATTTAAGAAGTTATAGCTATTCTTTTAAGAAAGAACAAATTTGATTTAGAATAATTAATTCCATTTATTGCTGTTGGACAACACTTTATATCATTTTTTTTGAGTTCTTGAATGACTAATTTTGAAAATGATTTTTTAAATCCTTCTGGATATGAATAATGAATTAATTTTGAACCAAGTTTTTTTTCTAATAATTTTTTACTAATTTTAATTTCATAAGTTAAATCTTTATCATTTAAATAATTCAAAATTCGATGGGTGTGACTATGGCCTCCAATTATACAAAATTTATTTGTTGATATTTTTTTTAATTGTTTCCAATTCATTTTTTTATAGATTATATTTTTTTTTGGAAATTTAGTTATTTTTAAATTTTTACAAAAATTTGATGAAAATTCGTAGGGATCTATCTGATTATTTTCTTTCAAAAACTTTCTAATTTTATTTAAAAAATTAATTTTCAAATTTTTATTTTTAATTTGAAAGTTTTTATTTAATTCAGGTATATTTATTTGTTTTTTTTTGGTTTCATTGATAGCATAATCAATTTTATCAATCCAAGACATTGCATTTTTATCAACAAAACTGGTGGTTATATAAATAGTAAAAGGAATTTGAAGATTTATTAACACTGGTGCAGCAATGCTTATATTATTTTCAAACCCGTCATCAAATGTAATAGCAAAAGATTTTTTTTTTACCTTTTTTTTATTATTTATAATATCGTAAACCTCGTTCATAGAAATAGGCTTACCCAATTTAGATATCTTTTTTAAAAAAGTTTTAAATTTTTTAATATGAATATGTTTATTATTGTAATTTAAAACAGATTCTTTTTTTATTGGTTTATTTATTACGCCATGGAATAAATAAATGGAAAAAGAGTTATTAGGACTTTTTTTAAATTTTTTTATTGCTTTAGATAAATCCATTATTTTCTTAAATAATTTTCGAACTTTTTAATACAATAAGTTTTTAATTCAGAAGGCATAGCAGTGTAATATTTGCCAATTTTTTTTTGCTTTACTAAAAATATTTTTTTTTTATTTTTTAATCTTGATATTAATAATTTTCCTAATTTTATACAGTTATTTGTATTATAATATCTTATTTGATAAAATTTCATATTTTTAAAAGTTGGTATCTTTTTAGTCATAAAAATTTTACCTGTATCAAAATTTTTGTCCAATTTATGAAGAGTGGTTACTATTGCATCATAATTATTATGAAATATTGACCAATAAATACTATCTAATCCTCTATAAAGCTCAGGGTTTCCTCCATGGAAATTATAAATTTTTTTCTTAACTAATCTGATTATATCATTATTAATCAAACCTGTTCCAAATACGAAAATAAGATTATAATTTTTTTTTTTTATAATTCTTAAGAATTTTTTTGAATTAAAACTATTGTACTCAGGCAATTTATTAAAATTTTTTAAAAAATTTTTATCATCTTTAAAACATCTCTTTTTTTCAAAATCAGTGGTTTTTCTATCTATGCTATGGCTAATTTTATATTTTTTAAATGTAATTTTTTTTTCAATAAAAATATCAATTTCATAATTTGTTTTAAGGATTTCTCTGACAAAATATGCATGATGAGTTGTTTTTGTTGTTAATATTGCAATTTTCATTATTTATTTAAATTTAAGAAATATTTTTTTCTAATTCATTGCAAAAAATCTGACCCAAAAATATTTCTACGACTTGGATTAAAGATGTGTTATTTGACTTTATAATAATGCTGTTTTTACAATATTTTTTTAATTTTCCTCCATTATTACCTGAGAAACAAAATGTTTTTAAACCCTTTTTTTTTGCAGTTTTAATTGCCTCTATTAAATTTTCACTGTTTCCAGACGTAGTTATTAAAAGAATTATATCTCCACGTTTACCAATTGCTTCTATTTGTCTAGAAAATATTTTTTTAAAATCATAATCATTTCCAATAGCCGTAAGAATAGAAGTATCAGTCGTAAGAGCTATTGCAGGAATTGCTTTTCTTTTTTTTTTATATTTTACAACAAGTTCAGCTGCTAAATGTTGCGCATCTGCAGCACTACCGCCATTTCCACAAAATAAAATTTTGTTTTTTCTTAAAGCCTTTTTAGATTCTCTACAAAGAAGATTAAAAACTTTTAGTTCTTTGTTATCAATATTATTTAATATTCTTTTTAACTCATTAATTTCTTTATTTATTATATTTTTCATATTTATTAATAATTGTTTTTATATTTTTGTGGATCTGTTCTGTAAACATTTAACAACTCAACAATTCCCTGATCTAAATTAATACTGGCTTTAAATCCTTTTTTTTCAATTTTTTTATTACTGACAAAGTAATCTCTTTGATCTGGATCTTTTTTATTTTCTACAATCTTGATTTTTAGAGATTTTGTATATCTCTTAATTTTTTTTGCTAAATCTAATTTAGTTATATTTGCTGAAGATAGTCCCAAGTTATAAACATTATTTTTCAATTTGCTAAAATTTTTAATTGAATAAATTATTGCAAATACAACATCTCTAATATGTATAAAATTTCTTCTGAAATGAGGCTCAAATAAAACTAATTTTTTTTCGTTTAAAGACTTTAATACAAAATTATTAACTAATAAATCAGTTCTCATTCTGTATGAATAACCAAATACTGTTGCAAGTCTATAACAGATATGATTTTTATGTTTCTGTACTATTTTCTCTGAAATATTTTTTGTTCGACCATATAATGAAACTGGTCTTAATTCAGAATTCTCGTCGCAATATTTATCTTTTTCACCAATTCCATAACCAGAGTTTGTTGTTAAATATATAATCTTTTGTTTTTTATTTATTATTTTTAATATTTTTTTAATAGCTCCGATATTAATTTTTATGGTTTGCTTTGGATATTTATCACACAGCGGAGCACCAACTAAAGCAGCGAGAGGAATAATAAAATCTTTACCTTTCAAATGTTTTCTTAGAATTTTTAAAGAAGTTGCATCTCCATTTATTAAATTAAAGTTTTTGTAAAACCTTA
>MDSZ01049817.1_pt1 | contig 15035 bp, 7 predicted proteins | sample 811201 | NCBI WGS metagenome assembly MDSZ01 (sample SAMN05326647, study PRJNA326480) | marine metagenome | isolation source: seawater | place: Indian Ocean: North | collected 2010
AAATCGCAACACTTTTTGCATACCTTTTTGCAAAAAGCACCGTCCGTCTGGGCGACGATCCTCTTCAAAATGTCTCCAACATTTTCATTTCAGACAAGGACACCTTCTGCAATGACAAGGGGATGCAGGTATGAACAGTCCCTCCGCAATGTACCCTGGACACTCCACTCCTCGCTTACACAACATTCTGTGGTGAACCAGCCAGAAAGGCTGCAATATTTTCAGCTGTGATCTGAAGAAGTCTCTCACGAGCTGATCGAGTGGCCCATGCTATATGCGGCGTAATGATACAGTTCTGGGCTGTCAGGAGAGGATTCGATGGTGACGGTGGTTCGGTGGAAAGTACATCAATCCCAGCCCCAGCCAACTGATTGGCATTGAGCGCAGATGCCAAGTCATCTTCATTAATGAGACCACCACGAGCCGTATTAATGAGATAGGCAGTTGGCTTCATCCAAGACAAACACGACGCATTCACCATGTGTTCCGTCTCTTTCGTCAACGGACAATGCAAGCTCACAACATCACTCTCTCGAAAGACCTGCTCACAGTGTGCGTATTGCACACCGTCTTCAATAACACGTTGTGAATTTCGTCGATACGCCAGCACGTGCATACCAAACGCCTGCCCAATCCGACCGACCGCCGCACCGATTCTTCCATACCCAATGATGCCAAGTGTTTGGCCAGCCAACTCAACAAGATTCCCCTCCCAGTAACAGAAGTCTTCGCAGGCACTCCATCGTCCGGCATGAACTGTCTCGTTGTGCAAGCCTGTTCGATTTGTGAGTTCAAGGAGTAATGCAAATACTGCCTGAGCAACACCTGGCGTACTGTACGCAGGCACATTGCACACAGGGATGTTTCGAACCTTTGCCGCTTCCAAATCAACCACATTCACCCCAGTGGCCAGAACACCAATCATTTTGAGCTTCGGCAACTTATGAATCGTATCTGCTGACAGCACCGTTTTATTCGTCAGTACGATCTCTGCATCAAAAGCCCGCGCAAGAACTTCTTCGGACGTTCCTGTTCTGTCGTAAATTGAGCATGCATCAAGTGATCGAATCACCTCCCAGTCAAGATCACCAGGGTTTGCCGTAAACCCGTCAAGAATACAAATACTCATTGCACACCTACTCTCTGGTGATGATATCAACTTATGTACGCCATACTTCTTTGATCAGTATCTCGACTTGACCACAATTTTCCACTGCCCAAGTTCATTGCAGCGCCTTCCTGATGATTGCATCTGTTCCGTGTTTTTCCAGGAGCTACTGATTACCATTGGCAACATCTATTGATCAGTCCGGCACGTCGAACCAACAGCACGTTGCAAGGAGACATGAGAGAAGCACAGCATGTGACACATTCTATGGTTCTTTCTGATCAAAGCCTCAGGTTCATGTGATCCGGGTACGCATCTGTTACCATTGCTTTCTACCCTGACAGGGCACACACGCTTTTGCATGATACACCGAATCCCTTCCAGCTGCGGGTACCGTATGTTCCTGACACAATCCTCTGCTTCATCTGTTTTGACGTTACGGCGTTCGCTCTATGTTCTTCTTGCATACTTCACTCAAGCATCTGTGGTACACGCTGATAACGTTCCGAATATCCTGATTCTGTATGCAGATGATCTGGGATACGGAGATCTCAGTTGCCAGAATGCCGATTCAAAGATTCCAACGAAACATCTTGATCGGCTTGCATCTCAAGGCCTCCGTTGCACGGATGGCCACTCATCATCTGGCATTTGTACACCCAGTCGATATGCCTTGCTCACAGGTCGATACCATTGGCGCGACTTTCACGGCATTGTTGGACCTCTCGGAAACTCTGTTTTCAAATCAGATCAACTGACACTCCCTGAAATGCTCAAGCAGAAGGGCTACGACACTGCCTGCATTGGAAAATGGCACCTTGGATGGAATTGGGATGCCATTCGAACAAGTGATGATAAGAAAAGCTTTCAACCAGACGCTTTTGATTGGTCGAAGCCTGTGCCAGATGGACCGCTTGCACATGGTTTTGATCATTACTTTGGTGACTCTGTCATCAATTTCCCTCCCTATGCATGGATCAACGATGACCGACTGGTACAACCTCCCACCATGCTGATGAATACTTCGTTATGGAAACCCATTAAGGAAGGTGGTTGGGAATGTCGACCAGGCCCTATGGCTGAAGACTGGAATCCCTATGATGTTCTGCCAACACTTGCAGATGCCGGCGTTCGATATTTGGAAAAAAGGAAACGCGAACAGTCTCCTTTTTTTCTCTATTTTGCATTTCCCTGCCCTCACGCCCCCATCATTCCAAATGATGATTTTGATGGTACAAGCCAGGCTGGTCCCTATGGTGACTTTGTTGTCGAAACCGACGCTGTCGTTGGGAGACTGCTTGATGCGATTGATCGTGCTGGAATTGCAGAGAATACGCTTGTCATTTTCACAGCCGATAACGGTCCTGAAAAGTATGCCTATGCCCGCGACAAACAGTATCACCACTGGTCATCACAGCCTTTTCGCGGTCTGAAGCGAGACATCTATGAAGGAGGTCACCATGTTCCGTTGATCGTTCGCTGGCCACAGGAAATTCCAGCAGGAGTGCAAACGGATGCCTTGATCTCACAAGTCGATCTCATGGCCACCATCGCAGCTATTGTTGAGTATCCACTCCCAGAAAACGCTGCTCATGATTCTTATAATCAATTACCTGTCCTCAAAACAGACGTTCGTGAGGTCCGAAAACAACATGTCCACAACACTCGATCCAACAGCTACGCAATGCGCTCCGAGCAATGGCTTCTTATCAACGCGAAAAGTGGTTATGTCAGCAACGTTGATCCAAGTTGGCTCTCAAGACGACAGTATCCCAAGGATAGCCCAGAGCCCGTAGAACTCTATGACCTCTCCCAGGACCTTGGCCAGAGAAATAATCTGGCAACGACATACCCCCATGTGGTCCAGGAACTTCAACAGCAACTTTTCCGTATTCAGAAGCGAGGCTGTTCTGCCCCACGACTCGCGCCTTAAATTCCAAGAGACGCAGACACGCGAACTAATCATTTGCAAGAATAGCTCGAAAGGACACACGGCCTCGCAACTGCTCAATGCAATGAATATCACCGTCTTTTCAACAAAACTGTATGACAAGCGATCGTTTTTAGCCGCAGTATCCCAGAGAACGGATGCTGCGCATCTTCATTGGCATTGGCTCCAAGATACACTCAGCACCCACACGGCACGTTTTGCAAAAGGATCGTCGGCTGTCTGTTGTTTTGTCAACGACACACTTGATGCGGACTGCCTTCAGGAACTGGCACACCATGGCGTCAAGTTGGTGTGCCTCAGATGCGCTGGCTTCAACCAAGTTGATCTCGTTGCTGCAAAACATCATGACATTCAAGTTGTCCGTGTACCTGAGTACTCTCCTCATTCTGTAGCAGAGCACACAGTGGGGCTGATGGTGATGCTCAACCGACATCTTCATAAAGCCTATAACCGTGTACGAGAAGGCAACTTTTCTCTTGAGGGTCTTCTCGGCATCGACTTCCATGGACTTACAGCAGGCGTTATCGGAACCGGGAAAATTGGCTGTTGCGTTATATCTATTCTTCAGGGATTTGGATGTAACGTGCTGGCCTTTGATCCAAAGCCGCGCACCTCTCTTGAAAAAAAGGGCGTTCGATATTGTTCCATGGATGACCTCCTTCAGCAGAGTTCCATTGTCACACTTCATTGTCCGCTCTCAGATGCTTCGTATCACCTCATCAACAAACACCGCATTGAAAAGATGCAGCATGGCGTGATGCTTATTAATACAAGCCGAGGAGGATTGATCGATACCAAGGCAGTCATTCACGGCCTGAAAGTTGGCCAGATAGGAAGCCTTGGTCTTGATGTATATGAAGAAGAAGCCAGCCTCTTCTTTGAGGACAAAAGTTCTTCCATCATTCAAGATGATACATTTATGAGACTGTTAACCTTTCCAAATGTTGTTGTTACTGGACATCAGGCTTTTTTCACCCGAAATGCATTTGAAGCGATTGCCGATCATACTGTTGAAAACCTGGTTCGATTCTCAAAGAATGAGCCACTCAAGGCGACGATCTCTGCTCAGACATAACCAAGAGGAACTCATGAAATTTCAAACGAACGTGCTGCTTCTGCTGACAGCCATGGGGATGTTCTCAGGGGCTCTATCGAAGCACAACGTTTCAGCATCAGAACAAGTGGCTCACAACCCGAATATCATTATTTTTTTTGCTGATGATCTTGGATATGGAGAACTCGGCTGTCAGGGTAATCCAGAAATTCCAACACCCCATATCGATGCATTGGCCGCACATGGAATGCGCTGTACATCTGGGTATGTCACCGGTCCGAATTGTAGTCCATCTCGAGCCGGTCTCCTGACGGGCCGCACTCCGACGCGATTTGGATATGAGTTCAACCCCACGGGTGCACGTAATGAAGAACCAGGCATCGGACTCCCGTCAGAAGAAGTCACCATCGCTGAGGTGCTACAGAATGCAGGATACACAACCGGCCTTATCGGCAAGTGGCATCAAGGCGGTTCAGCTGCATATCACCCGTGCCGACATGGATTTGATGAGTTTTTCGGCTTTACACACGAGGGGCACTATTTCGTTCCTCCTCCCTATAACGGAGTGACCACGTTACTTCGTCGCAAAACGCTTCCCAATGCCGCTCACGGCATCTGGAAGGGCCAGCATGGTCTCTTCTACCACGACAAACTCAACACAAATGAACCAGACTATGATGCCAACAATCCCATTATTCGTGGCGGCCAGCCCGTCGTAGAAAATGATTATCTTACCGACGCACTGACTCGTGAGGCAGTCAGTTTTATTCAACGTCATGATGATAAACCTTTTTTTCTCTACCTTGCCTATAACGCGGTCCACAGTCCGCTTCAGGCTGCCAACGCATACATGGAGAAGTTTGCTCACATTGAAGACATCCATCGACGTATCTTTGCAGCAATGCTTGCCAATCTCGACGACAGTGTTGGGACGGTGATGCAACAGATACGGAAGTCACGGCTTGAAAACAATACGCTCATCTTCTTTTTGAGTGATAATGGTGGTCCAACAACTGAACTGACATCATCAAACCTACCGTTGCGTGGCCAGAAAGGACAGATGTATGAGGGAGGTCTTCGTGTTCCCTTTATCGTTCAATGGAAAGGACGTATTCCTTCTGCAGCAGCCTATCACTTCCCAGTCAGTTCAATGGATGTGTTTGCAACAGCGTGTGCGGTCACCGATGCACACAAACCGGAACAGGTGGAAGGCGTAAATCTTCTCCCATTCTTCACAGGAAACGAACAAGGACGACCACATGAGACACTCTTCTGGCGTCAGGGAGGGAAGACGGCACTTCGTCACGATGATTGGAAACTTGTGCGAATGGGCAGCAAGCGAAAGCAATCAATTGCCGAGTGGGAATTATACGACCTTTCACAAGACATCTCTGAAACAACAAATCTCGCCAAGAGCCACCCAGACCGCCTTGCAGCGCTTACAGATCTCTGGAAGACCATGGACGATGAAATGTCCCCACCGCTTTTCTGAAACATGACGATAGTGCATGAATGGCATGACTCTTTTCAAGCAGATGCATGGCCGTGTCATAGGTCATCCTGTTGAAAAGGCTTATGACTGGGTGTCTCGACGCATGAGACAGCGTTACACTCGAGCATCGCATGAGCACACTGATGTGCATGAGCCTGCAAACAGCGACAGGCGATCTCCTATCAAGGGAACATCAACTTGAGATTTTCCAGGAGTTTATTTTTCAGCTCCGCAACCTGCTTGGCCGTCTGGCACACAAGAAAGGCGCCCACCAACTCACGTTTCCGATCAACGACAAGGTATGCCCCCATCGCGCCACCGTGCGACATATGATGAGCTCTCCCACTTTCGTTGACACGATCAAGGGACCATCCCAGACCATAGGTTCGTGCCGTTTTTAAAGGGGACTGTACCGTCCGCATCTCAGTGATTGATTCCTCGGAGAGCACTCGCCTTCCTTTGCATACACCGTCATTGAGATGCATGCAACCAAATACTGCCAGTTCATCAAGTGTTGTGAAAAGTGATCCTCCAGGCAAAATAAATCGCAGATCTCCTTCAGATCTCGACGCTTGCGGCTGCAGTGTGCCATTTGCCTGTCTGATGTAGGCCGTTGGTACGGTCTGACGAATTGTGTTTGATGGAAGATACGTTGTGTGCTGAAGTCCCAGAGGCTGAAACAATGTCTCCCGAGCAATGGTCTCCAAGGATTGACCAAGTACAACTTCTGCAACACGTCCTGCTACACAATACCCAGAACCTGAATAGACAAACCTTGTTCCAGGCTGATACTCAAGCTCATACGTTGCCATACGACTGACTGCCTCACGAAGCGGTCGCTGAAAATTTCGTATGAGATCAATTTTTTCAGCGCTGATTCCTTTATTCCCCCAAAACCCCGCCGTATGGGAAAGTAGATGTCGAAGGGTCATTGGTTGTACAGGCAACGTGTTCCCCCGGACGTTGACATCCTTGAATGCGGGTAGATACATTTCGACAGGGTCGTCGAGATTCAGCTTTCCTTGATCAACAAGTGCCATGATGACACTTGCCAGGAACGGCTTTGATACTGACGCGATTGGAACAAGCTCGTCGACTGTAAACGGTCGTTTTGAATCAATATCTGCATAGCCAAATGCCTTTCGGAAAAGAATTTCTCCGTCATGGGCAAGAAGAAAAGAGCAGCCAGCGATCTGCTGCTGTTCCACCGCGTCTTGCATGGTTTCAGCGACAGTATCAAGCTGCTTTTGGGTGACCCCATGAGAGTCAAGGTCCGTCACCAATGGCAATGTTGCCACCTGTCCATAAGCGTATAATCGAGTACTCATTGCCAACACGACAGCAAGAACAAGCCTCTGGTGATACGCCTTCATGATTTCAGTTCCTCACTGTACATGAACTAGTTGTTTTCCAACTCCTCGATGACAAGCATGTCATCCCGATTGGTATCAAGTCGTTGAAAACGTTTGGTCAGTGATGAGACGTTTCGACCATCTGGATTACCAATAAACTCCTCTACGGTAATGACGCCATCACTGTTGCGATCACGGCTCTTGAAGAATTGATTTACCGACCTGTTGCGGACTGACAGCGTTTTTGAACCTTTTTGCTGTCCGGGCATCATGTTGCGTTGCGTTCCTAACCTTGCAGCAGCCGGATACTCTGCATTGATGCCAGACAAATGCTCAAGGAGTTCCGCCTTGAGCGATGCGTAGACCTCAGGGAATTTCGTTCGCACGTCCTCCGATTCAGTGATATCAACGGAAAGATCAAAGAGTTCAAGATCACTTTGGGAAATTTCACCTACAAGGGCGTTCCAGTCAGGAGAATAATCTCTTCCAAGATCTGCCCATAACTTGTAGTCACCCTTCCGAACACCGATATTCCCCCATAGTTCAAATATCATGGTTCGCTCTGGGACTGACGTTTTCCCAGACGAAAGGATGTGGGGTAAAAGCGATATTCCCCGAACAGGATTTTTTCCGTTGCGCTCAGGAACGGTGAGACCAGCCGCATCCAACAATGTAGAAAAGATATCACAGTGCATAACGTGACTCTCCGACACTACGCCCCCCTGAGAGAGCTTGCCCTTCCAATTCATGACACATGGCACATTGAGCCCACCCTGATACGTCGTGGCTTTACCACCCCTCAGTGGGCCATTATTCCCAGGAAACCTTCCGCCTGCAGCACCTGGCTCCATGGTGCAGCCACCGTTATCACTCACAAAAACGATAAGTGTATTTTCAGCAACACCAAGTTCATCCAATACACCAATCAGTTGACCAATATTATGGTCCATGTGTTCAAGAATCGCGACATAGTCACTTCGAAGAAAACTCACACCACGACCAAGAGCTTTCTTCACCCAGGCTTCTGGTGCAGACGCTGGCTTTGACTCAGCAACACGAAGTGGACCATGCACAGCGTTGTACGCCAGATAACAGAAGAAAGGAGAATCCTTGCCGGCATTCTCACGAATGAAGTCTTCGGCCCATTCGGTGAACAACTCGGTCGCGTGCCCCTTCGCTACAGGATCTTGTTGGCGATTGTGCATGATTTTGGAACGAGATTCATTAATCCAATATGGGTGCGCCCCACCAAGAAAACCATGGAACTCATCAAACCCACGGTCATTGGGAAGTTCACCCTCAAGAGAACCAAGATGCCATTTCCCAAACGCTCCAGTCGTGTAACCAGCCTCAGAGAGATACTGTGACAGCATCTTCACATCACGCTTAATTCCCCGGTACCCAGGGGCACCAAGCGGCTGACTACCTGGGCCGCGCCACATACCGTTTTCTGTTGAGTACTGGCCGGTAAACATGCATGCCCGAGATGGCCCACACAACGGAACAGTATGGTAGTTGGGGAACCGCACACCGCTGCTGGCCAGAGCATCAAGTGCCGGAAGCCGCACCTCGGTGTTGTCCCAGTTGGATGGCAAGTCTCCCCAACCATGATCATCCGAAACGATGAAGAGAATATTCGGTGCGGCAGCAAAGCACCACATGCCAGAAATATTTGTTCCGAGCAGAACAAGTACACCCAAACACAACACGCGTGTTGTAATAATAAGACTTTTCATTTTTTCATCCCTCAAGAAGGTAGCGTGTCTTTTGTGCCATAGACAGAAGGTGGATACATGAGTCTGATCCCCGCCAGCGTATGTCATGTCACTTCAAAATCACACACAAGCGATCACCACTGCCGTTTGGGTGGCTTGTACATTGGGCCTGGTGGCTCATGGTGAGCCGGAATCCATTTTCGCATATCCTTTTTGACAGCAGCAAACTTCGGCTTGTCGGCGAGGTTCGTCCACTCCCACATGTCGTTGGCGTGATCATACAACTCTTCGGAACCATCTTCGTAGACGATATACCGATACTGACCTGATCGAACGCCGTAGTTCTTATACCCGAACGTAGTGACGGTCGCCTCGTCCCATGGAGCATCAGGATCTTTCATCAAGACTGAAAGGTCATTTCCTTCAAGTTGATTCGCAGGTGGCTCGCAGCCAGTTAAGGAAGCCAGAGTCGGATAGATATCAAGTAAGTTGACCGGCTTACCACAAACCGAACCCGCCTTGGTCATGCCAGGAACGACCCAAATAAAATTGACCCGAGTCGCCCTTTCCCATAGAGAATATTTTCCCCAGCGGCCTTTTTCACCATGATGAAACCCGTGGTCGCTCCACAACACAATAATCGTGTTGTCGGCATACTTTGACTTTTTGAGTGACTCAACTATCTGGCCAACAAGGTCATCCACCATTGCAGTACATGCAAGGTACGCCTGAATCGCAGGCTTCCATTGACCCATGTCTCGTATTCTTTTGAGCCACGGATTGTGTGCCATCTTGGCGTGGGCAACTGGCACATCATTGAGATCATTTTCGAGGAAACCCTCTGGAAGCTTTATGTTCTCTAACGGAAATTGATCAAAGTACTTTTGTGGTGCGTAATTCGGTAGGTGAGGCTCAAAGATGCCAGCACCCAAAAAAAAAGGTTCCTGCAACTGCCCCTCAAGCAATTTTCCTTTCACCCACTTGGCGGTCTTTCCATCAGGGTGGTGATCTACAGTGACATCTGGATGGAGAGGCCCCCAGTCGGCTGTTCTCGACCACCCACCCAAGGGAAGCTTAGAGGAGAACTTAAGTCCTTGGAATGACGGCAGGTCCTGTGTTTTGCTTGGGTAGTACTCATCAAAGCCTCGCCCCTTCACTTCGTAATTAAAGTGATAGCCATGAAAAAGTTTTCCTGCGCCGCTCACATAGTATCCGTGCTGCTGAAAGAACTCGGGCAGCAACACTGCGTTATTCAGAATTGGATTATGCGTCAAAGAACTTTTATTAATGTAGTTTCCCGAAGTCGATGGCCAAATGCCGCTCATGATGGCAGATCGTGATGGACCACAACACGGCGCTGCACAGTGCGCATTGGTGAAAACAATCCCTTTGGAGGCGAGGCCATCTATACAAGGCGTGTGAGCCTGAACAGTACCATGAAGGATGCCAGTCCAGTCGTTTAGATCATCAATGGCAATAAACAGAACATTTGGTTTTCTTTGCTGAATTCGTGTTTCAGTTGCGTCACTTGCATCGCATAACATACACCACAGAGATACCGCGAGACTGAGTATGATTGCCAACTGACTCATGGTCATTCTCTTCCTACTGGAGATGTCCCGATGGGACGCCCTTCATATTCTCGTGAAGGCTGAATGTCAAAGTGATTGAGGACGTTCTCCAGCAATGCACCCATAGTCTCATCGTGATACACACCCCAGGCCGTTGCAATGGATCCCGTGTGAAACACACGGCCACCATTCGGACGTTCCCAATAGATAATTTCAGCGATGGTCTGTTCGTTTCCGCTTCGCGGCTTGTGGCCCTCAGCGTTATAGTCGATCACACGACGAGAATCCTCACTGCGAGCGAGCGTAGTGATCCCTCTCGGTTCAACCAACCCTTTCACAGCAGTGTCCGAAGTTGCTCGCTGTAACGTTGACAACCTGACATCGAATTCATGTCCCACGGCACCAACACCTTCACGAATCCAGCCGAAGGTCTCTCCCTTCTTCAGCCCGACCTTGTTTGGATAGTTGAAAAGAAAATGCTCTGGCTGATCAACCTTGTACGGTTGAAAAGCCCCACCCCACCCGATACATGTCAGCCCTACAACCTTCCACGCTGGGTATCCACAAAATCGCATGAGACTTCCGCGTTTTTGATCACAGCTGTGATAAAGCTCACCAACCTGCGCAAGCCGACGTCCACCAATGCCCGCCCCATACTTCCGACACTCCATGTATTCATCATCTTCATCATAGGTGACTCGCCAAAACATCGTGTTGCCAGATAAGACGATTACGTCACCACCTGACTGCAGGTATCTATCAATGCCTTCATACGCACGGGCAGACCAGTATTCGCTATGCCCGTTGATTACCACAGCTTCATAGCCGTTCAACAGACTCGGATTCCGGTCCACATCGCGGTCTGTCAAGACGTCATAGTCGTACCCATGCTCATCCAGCCAGAGATGAAGAAAACGCTCACCTCGCATCAGGTGACTATACGAATTATTGATGTACGTCTTATCGGGACCTGCTGCAGGCCAGGGCAGCTTCATTCCGACTTTATATGTGGGCTGACCGTGGGAATGATCTCGATAGCAACTGTAGGCCGGCGCAAGAGGTTGACTGTTTTCAAGGCCACCAGTACCCATGAGCACACGTCCCGGAGTACGATTCACCGGAAAAGGCACCGAGTTATATGCCAACCAGGTGTTTGATGCAGTAAGGACCAGCAAACGAGGCTGTGGTTCAGTCGCCCCACGCCTCACAACAAATGAAGTGAAAGAACGCCTCGGTTCGCCATCTATTTCGAAATCAAAACGGCCGGCATAGATGCCAGATTTGGAATGAGATGGCACGCGAAACACATGACTGATATCCCAACGTGCGTTGTAGAGTTCATCTGATGCCAATCGCAAACTATGACCGCGATTGACGTCCAATGTGGGATCATACGCCAAGTCGTGCCGATCGATGGCAGATGCATCAAAACTTGGCCCACCGATCATCCACGTGCCTCGGTTAATAATCTGACCATGCCTCCCATCAGCACCAGCATCGGCAACATGCGTACCTCGTTCTTCAACAAATGGCCAGCACGCAAGCACTGCAGTACCAGTCGGAAGCGTGAGTCCACGACCGTTGAGTCGTTGCCGAATCGATAGTTCCTCACAACTTGCATCCACCTGCAGCGAACCACCAGCGATCTGGTGAGGATCAGCAGAGACACCGGTGGATGGTTTCAACTGGCGGGCGGCGGTGTCATGCTCATCGGCCGGAAGTGCTCGGTCGTAGATAGCAACCATAGCGATATCTCCATCATAAAATTTATCTGCCACGCCCTCACTGCCGTATGCACCAATTCGAATCGCGGTCTTGCCCGGTCGTACGACGCCATGAAATGGAAACTCACTGACCAATGTCCCGTCAATAAAAATTCGCTTGATGCTTCCATCCCACGTACCCACAACATGATGCCAGCGTTGCGTTGTTATCAAACCTGACTCTGTCTGATGAAGAAAAGAAGGATTAAATTCACCACCATCACCGGTCATAAAGACAACTCTTCCATCATTCAAAAACAGACCAATCCCACTCGTGTGAGGAAAATCATGCTGCGTCACCAGACCTTGCCAGCCTGTAAGACTGAACGGACGGATCCAGCATTCAAGCGTCAGTTGCAATAATGGCTTTCCTGATGGCAACCCTTTATCAACGTGGACGTACGACCCCGGATGAATCGACTGAGACTGTGGGTTAGGCTCATAAAAAGACTTGAGGACCGTGTCCTTTGATCGTTTGTCTGGATCTTCACCAAGCCTCACCACACTCAAACGATAGGGGACCTCACTACTCACTCGAAATGCAATGTCCTCCCCTGCAGCAATACTTTTTTGTGCATACGCATGCAGCCCCGGCACAGTCACCTCCCGATGAGGTGGAAGCCTTTGTACAGCAGGACTTTTGACAACAGCACCTGCCATTGACTTTGACTCCTTCAAGAAAGCCACAAGATCAGCAATTTCTTCCGGTGCCAGAACTTTGTCATACCCATCAGGCATCAATGAGGTATTCGAGTAGCTCGCCTGCTCGATGTCCGTGTAAGCAACACGTTGCATGACACCCTCTGCTGATGCAAGAAACAGTGCATTTTCGTTCTCTTGTACCACCAATCCCGAAACAACCGTGCCCTTTTTTGTGACAACGTTCACCGTCTCGTGATACCGGGCAATGGATGCACTCGGCAAGACAATGGCTTCCAGAAGATCTCGCTCGCTTCGAACCGCACCAATGCTGGTCAAGTCAGGACCAAGCCTGACTCCTGCTTGCCCCATGAGATGGCAGGTCACGCATTTTGATCTCTCACGATCGTGAAAAAGTTTCTGGCCACGTTGCGGATCACCTTTGGAAAGAAACGGAGCCACGGCCTCAAGACGCTGTTTCTGTAAACCGATCATTTCAGGGTTTGGTGGATCAGGCTTTGCAAGACGAATCTCTGGGTACTGAGCAACTGCAATGTTCTGCTTATCCAGCTGTAGCATGTGCTTAACCTGCTTTGTGATCAGATGCCCTTCAGGCAGACCACGTACGTCACCAATCTCATAGATGGCATACAAAATCGCATGCTTCAAAAAGGGATCCATATCTGATGAGTAGCACTCAAGCAGTGGCCTGACTGCTTCACGCTGACCAATGCGCCCAAGTGCCATCACTGCCACACGCAGAACATGCGGATTCTCATTTTCTGAAAGTCTAGCAATCAGTTCCGCAACGGCAGCATGGTCTCTCCACAACGCAACACTCTGCATTGCAGTTATGCTCACCGTAGGATCTGACGCCTTGATGAATTGCCGTATGCACTGACGTGCATCTGCACCGGGGATTCGGTGCAGGGTCCAGATGGCTGAAATTCGGGCAGGAGACAAACGCAATGTGTCAATATTGTCTCTTGATGCCAGACTATCAATCGCACGCTTTACAACGGCTGGCCGCTCATCGGACAGCCATTCAACCTGAGGATTCTGCCAATCAAGCGCAAGCCCACGGGGATCCTCCGTCGTGATCACACCCTTCTTTTTGACTCGATAGATCGCACCCAGAATATCTGGCTTCGCTATTTTGGACGTTGGACAACAGATCATGTACCAACTGCCAGTATCAGCAATAAGCAGAGTGCCGTCAGCATCTTCAATGACGTCGGTTGGATGAAAGTCTGTTTGATCACTCTCCATGAATGTGGTTACTGTTGACCCAAAGGAAGAGCCAGAAGACTCTAGTGTGTGTCTGGAAAGACGCCGAGTGTTGAATTCTGTACAGATGAGATCGCCACTTAATCCGGACGAACCACTGCGTGGCATGACGATGCCCGATGGAGCTGCTGGACCCAAGTGCGAAAGCACAGGAAGCAGGTCACCTGTGCTAGGATGTGGCTTAAGAACACGAGGATTTTTCCGACCATAGATGCCCCCATACACAGCATGCAAGACGCCATCTCGTCGCCCAGGTGCTGAAAGATCAAAAAACGTTCCACTCAGAAACCGCTCACCACTGTCACTGAATGCCAGACCCACGGGGTTATTCATCCCTCCCGTCATGACACGCTCCAACTGACTCCGATCTGGACGTGAGCGATAGATGTGAGCAGCATGAGAAATTCGCGTCCTCCCATTACTAAGCTGATGCTGCTGCGGTGCAAAGGCCCCCTTACACCAGTAGAAAAAGCCATCAGGCCCATAATACGGACCATGCATGTCATTCCCGCAGTTTTCAATCGACCCACCGTCAAACCAGACAGTTCGTTCGTCTGCAACATGGTCACCATTGGAGTCATGGAGTTTCCATATATGAGGCGGCGCACCGACATACACGGATCCATCATGCAGAAGTATGCCTTCAGGAAGCGGCAACTGATCTGCAAAGACCGTCGACTCATCAAAACGACCATCGCCATCTCGATCAACCAGGCGTAACACGCGATGCTGTGGATCTTTTACCTGAACAGGTGCTTTATCGGTGTTGCCGGAACTATCTGTAACGTACAGCACACCAGTGTCATCAAAGCACATATGCATTGGTCGATTGACCAAGGGTGGTGCCGCAACTTGTATGACCTCATACCCGTCCTGAATCTTGAAGGTATGCGGTGGAATCGTGATGGTGCCTTCACCATTGACGCATGAGCAGCAATACGATGCAACACAGGTGACGAGCACAAACAAGCTGCCAATCCTCGACGGACAAGCAGAAGGGTTGTTCATTTTGAAGAGCCACTCTCTCTCGCAAGAACCGTGATCAGCAACCGACAAGACGTTGAAACCTAACTGAAATACAACACCAATCGATTGGTAGAACC
>MDSZ01156401.1_pt1 | contig 15035 bp, 18 predicted proteins | sample 811201 | NCBI WGS metagenome assembly MDSZ01 (sample SAMN05326647, study PRJNA326480) | marine metagenome | isolation source: seawater | place: Indian Ocean: North | collected 2010
ACACTAATATTATTGTTCATCACTTAGTAGTTAATTAAATTCTATTTATAAAAAAATTATATTTTTTTATAAACTATCTTAATTTTTTTATAAACTATCTTAATTTTTTTATAATATTAAGTTAATGCATATTTAATTTGATCTATATTTTCATATAAACGTCGTGTTAAATAAGGTAACATTGTGTTATATGGTCCATATGGAATATATGTTGCTTTATTTATAATTGAACTTTGTGTATTATATTTGTTAATATTTTTTTCATTCATACCCATTAAATTTGCAATAGTTAAAATATTATTATTTAAATTATTTTTATTATATTTATTTTTCTTATATAATTGAATAGCCATTTTTATTGATTCTATATTATGTGTAGCTAATATATTGTATTTAATATTATTATTAAAACAAGTAAATAAACCATTATTGTAATTAGTATCAGTTAATTTTTTATTATTAAATAAGTGTCCATCTTTATATTCACTATTATAATATGCACCTCTTACTAATTTTGTTGCTAAAATAATATTAGTATTAGTAAATTCTTTTATATCATCATTTAATTCATCCATACTATCTTTACGATACATTTGATAAGTTTTTATAATATTTATGTTATTATTGTTATATTTTTTTATCATACAATTAACTATATTTCTATATTTTTCAATATTTATATTATCTTCTGCATCAATAATTAATTTAATATTTTTTTCTTTACATATATCTGCAATAGTATATGCTTGAAATCTATTAAAATTTAATGAAGATAATTTTAATGCTAACATGTAAGAACTATCAATATATTTTAATAAATTTTTATATTCTTCTACTACTTTATATTTATTATCAATATCCACATTTTCATTTATATAATTAATTATTGGTGTATTTCCATAGCGTATCATATTTTTTCCAATATTTAATGCATGTTTATAATTATTTCCTGCTACAAATCTAAAAAGCATTATTTATATATTGTATTATGTTAAAATATATAATTTATAAAGTATTATATATTTTAATCAATTTTTATTATTGTATATAATTTTCTAAAATGATTTGCTGTTCTTGTGTATTAACTCCTAAAATTTCTTTTATATCTTTTATTATATTATAATCAATATTTATATTGTCTTTTGAAATTAATTCAAAAATTTGGGTTAAATAATATTCTTTCTGATTATTATTATTATTTAATTTATTAATATAATATAATAGCACTTTTATATTAAAACAATAAATACCACTATTTACAAATAATATTTTTTTTTCATTTTCATTACAATCTTTTTCTTCAATAATTTTAACTATTTTATTATTTTCTGTTTTTATACGCCCGTAGCCATATGGTTCTGGTAAATTTGCAATTAATATTTTAGAATATTGGGTACTATTTAATAAACTATTTATTGTATTACAACTAATAAATGGAACATCTCCTGATAAAATACATATATTATTTATATATTCAGGCATTTTTGATAAAAAATTTTTACAACATAGTATAGCATGACCTGTTCCTAATGGTTCATTTTGCATAATATATTGTATTTTTGAATCTACAATTTCTTGATTTATATATTCACTTATAGTATCTCTAATAATAGTATAAAATTTACCTACAATTATACCTATTTTATGTACATTTAATTTTAAACATGTTTCTAAAATATGAACAATCATTGGTTTATTTTTAATTTTGTGTAATACTTTTGGTAAATCATAATTAATTCTTTTACCTAATCCACCTGCCATAATTAAAATTATTGTATTTTTATTATTATAATTTGTGGTTTCCATATGTTAATTTAAATAAGTGGTTTACCTTTATATTTTAAAATATCTATTATTTTATTTGTTGTTGGAAATTCATCTTCACCATAAATATCTTGCAATAATAACCATTCAAATAAACCACCAACATAAACATATAAATTAGTAAAACCTAGTTTATATAATTGATTGTATTTATTTATAATGTTTGAATCACTGCAATTTATTCCATAAATTAAAATATTTATTTTTTTATTATCTTTCAAAGTAGAATTTATTAACTCTACTTCTCTTTCTGGAGATAATGTATTTTTTATTAAGCAATTTTGATTATTTATATCTAATGTACTAATTATAACAAAGCTACCTTTATTTGTATTATTATTTATTATATTTTGAACACTTTCAAAATTTATTTTATTTACACTTTGATTTAATCCCATAATAACTAATTATTATTAAAAAAAATATTTTAATACAAAATATATATAAATTTAATTTATATATATTTAATTTTTTCTTTTTTACGTAGATTAAAATAATCATCATGCTTAATCCAACCATTTACTAACAAATAATTTATAAATTAAACTCATATACTAAATAAATTTTATATTTAAATTAAAAAATAATATTATAAATTTTTAATTTAAAGAAAATAATTATGGGAAAAACCCCCCAAATTATACTTTTAATATTTTGTTACCATTTATGATAATAAAAAAAAAAAACAAAAAAAAAGTGGTTTTTTTTTAAAAAATATCTTTTGTAAATTTTTTGAAATTGGACATTTTTAAAAATGTCCATTTTTAAAATATATTAACAATTATAAAACTTAAAAATTTCAAAATCGATTTTTTTCATTTTTGAAATTTTGTTAGCATTATGTAAACAAAAATATTATTTTGTAAAAATAACATTTTTTTAAAAATATTAAAATTAAAATTTAGAGAATTTTTTTGTATCATTATATAAGGATGAATGATACAAAAAATTCTCAAAAATTCTCAACTTTTTTTCGTTGTGAAAAATGTGACTATAATACATGTCGCAAATCAGATTTAATGAAACATTTTAACAGCAAAAAACACAATGATACAATAAATGATACAAAAAAACTCTCATTTATGTGTGATTGTGGAAAAATATACAAATATCATTCAGGTTATTTTCGTCATAAAAAAACTTGTAAATATATTGAAAATTTACACGATAAAAAAATATTATATATTAATGAAAACATAACTAAAAATAATATAGAAAATATAGTAAATAATAACAATACTAATAATAGTGAAAATAATGAAGTATTAAAAGATTTAGTTTGTCAATTAATAAGTGAAAATAATGAGATAAAAAATACTGTTTTACGTGAAAATTATGAGTTACGTAAACAATTACAGACACAATCAGAACATATAAGTGAATTAATACCTAAAGTTGGTAATAATAATACAACAAATAATAATTTAAATCAAAAATTTAATATAAATGTATTTTTAAATGAACAATGTAAAAATGCAATTAATATTGATGATTTTATAAAATCATTAGAAGTCAGTATAGAAAAATTAGATTTTACAAAGAATAATAGTTTAACTAATGGTTTAAGCAATGCAATAATTGAAAATATGAATAAATTAGGTATGTATGAAAGACCATTACATTGTACTGATTTAAAGCGTGAAACTTTATATATAAAAGATAATAATTCATGGGAAAAAGATAAAAATAAATCAAAAATTAAAAAAGTAATAAAAGATCTTTCACATAAACAATTTAAAACATTACATGAATGGACAGAAAATAATCCAGATTTTAAAGAAGATGATACAAAAAAAGAATATTTTGTACATGCAATTTCAACTATAGGTAAAGATAGTAAAACAATAGATGAAAAAATAATAAAAAGTTTATGTACAAATACCTATATAAAAGATAATAGTGAATAATAATATTATATTATTATTGTAATTATAATATTATTATGATATAGTAGTGAATACAAATACATCACGATAACCTTCTTTAATTTCTTTATTATTATTATTCATTAATGTAATAGGTGTAACATCATGATACATTTTATTATCATTTAATATTAACATTTCGCCTTCTTGTAATTCAACACTATGAACTATATTTTTAGATTCATCATATATATTACTAATTGCACCACTAATATTTTTACGTGAAACACAACACATTGCTATAAAATTATATCCATCCTGATGTATTCCTTCTGGTACTAGATTAATTTCATCTTCAAATTCAGTAAAAACACGCATTTGATGAACCTGTAAATATTTAATATTTTCAATAATTGAATTTTTTTGAAGCTCATTTTTAATAGTGTCTACAAAAGTTTTCACAAAAAATTTAAAACATTCATCACTAAGTATATTCGTTTCAATATTACAATATTCACGTAAATTATTACCATTGTAACTATTATAAGATTGTGATTGATAAAAGTTTAAATTTCCTATAATACTTATATTATTTAAATTTTCAACATTTAATAAACTATATGCGCGATATCGTTTATTATTATAATACTTGTCAACTTGTAAATTTGAAAAAGATTTTTTTAAATCTTGTGTTACAAAATTTTTATATTTTCCATTAAAAGTAAAGTGATAGTTAATATTAAATTTTTTAAATTCTTTTAAATATTCAATAATTTTTGCAACCTCATCAAATGTATTATAATGCATTAATGAAATTCGTAAAACATTGTTATCTAATGTTAAATTATCAAACAATCTATCACAATAAAAACTACCTGTTTTAGTTAATAATCCTAATTCATTTAAAATTAAATTTATGTTATTAATATTATAGTCTTTAAATAATAAACTATAAATAGGCGTTTTTTGAGTTTTATTACATTGTAGAACTTCTATGTTATTATTATTTTCAATAAATTTATTAAACATATTTAAAAATATTTTTTCATAATAATAAATTTTTTCATATACAAATTCTATTAATTTTCTATCAAATATTATTTCTTTATTATTCACTTTATGGTTATTATAATTAAAAAATTTAGCAAAATCTATTAAATAATCCCTTAAACCTAATAAACTATGTGCACATTCATAATTTATGCCCCCAATTTCTAATTTTTTTGAATTATTATAATCTAAATTATTTAAAAAGTAGTGATTTTGATTCGTAGTATTACAAATCGAGTCATTATTAATATATAATGCTGATATTCTTAATCCACAAAATTTATAAAATGATACGACATAATAATCAATATTGTAACTATTTACATCTATTAATCCGTGTGGCATATATGCAACTCCATCAACTAAAACTTTTGTATTACAATTTATTTTTTTTATTTTTGATGTTATATATTTAATATCTATTATATTACCTAATATATTACTAACATGTGGTAATACTACTAAACTAGTATTTTGATCAATATTTTCAAGTAACTTATCATAATTTATATTATATTTATTTTCATTGGATGAATCTAAAGACCACCATTTTATAATTAAATTATTTTTATGAGCAATTCTTTCAAAAGGTGTTATACATGCTTCGTGATTAAAATTAGTTAAAACTATATTACCATTTTTTGCTTTTAAATATTCTTCAAGTGAATGTGATAAATTATACATCAATTGACTACATGAATTTCCATATATAATATTACCATTACTATTATTTAATATAATGTTTGCTATATTATTTATTTTAATCAGGTTATCTGAATGTTTTTTAGATAAAAGATTATTTGCACCAGGTTGAATATAACAATCTTTAATAAAATTAGAAACACTATTTAAAACTTGTTCTGGTATTTGGCTACCTCCAGCATTTTCACAAAATATTAAATTTTTATATTTATTTAATGCTGGAAAAAATTTTTTCATATAATTTGATAATAATAAATATAATTTTATTTCTAAATTAATTATATTTATTATATTAATTAAAACTTACAATAACTGGAATATATTCTTTTTTAATACTTTTTGATGCATTTATAGAAAGTTCTTGTCTTTTTTTTCTTGTTTTATTATTACTTTCAGATGAATTAATAGAAGATATACTTGAAAAAGAATCATAACTATCAGTTGAACTATTTGAACTAATAGATAAATTTTTATTTTTTTGAATACTATTTCTAGTATTCATATCACTGTCAATTAAAGTAAAATTATCTTCTATATATTTTATAATATTATTTTCAATACACCACTTGAAAAAATTTAATTGTCCAATAGTTGTTTGTATGCATTTATTATCTGTATATGGAAAATTAATTCTCTCCCATCTACAAAATGGATCAAAACGTTTTTTTGAGTATGCTTTTAACTTAAGTTTATAATCATTGTAAACTTTAAATCTTTCTATTTTATTATTATTATTTATATCATAAACAATATAATTTTTTTTTGCATAATTAGTTACAAACCAATCAACTATTCTTAATGAAATTTTAGCTTCTCCATTTATAATTTTTAACATTTTATCAAGATACTCTTTATTTTTATAAAATACTAATAAATTATTTAATATTAAATCATTTTGCGTTAAACATAGTGACATTATAATTATTTATAAAATTATTAAACTATTTATTTAAATTATAATTTAAATAAATTATTATTTAAATAAATAATAATTTAAATAAATTATAATTTATTTATTTAATGATAATTAATATTAAAAAATTAAAATTAAATGAAAATTATTATAATCAAATAATTGAATTATATTCAACTTTTACTGAATTTAATAAACAAATATTTGATTTTAATAAATTAACTACAATAGTAAAAAATTTAAATACTAATCATAATATATTATTTTATTTAGAAAATGATATAATAATCGGTGCAATTACATTAATAATTGAACAAAAAATAATTCATAATGGGTATAAAGTTGGACATATAGAAGATTTTGTTATTAAAGAAGAATATAGAAAAAAAAATATAGGGTCACTACTATTAAATTATATTAAATTATTATGTCAAGAAAATGATTGTTATAAAATTATATTAAATTCTAGTCCATTATTAGAAAATTACTATATAAAACATGGTTTTGAAAAAAAAGGAAATTGTATGGCGTTATATTTAAAATAATTATTTTAAATAATATTTATTATATACTTATTATATAATGAATTCAAGGTCAAGATCAAATAGATCAAGATCAAATAGATCAAGATCAAATAGATCAAGATCAAATAGATCAAGATCAAGATCAAATAGATCAAGATCAAGATCAAATAGAGAAAAAAAAATATTTTCAAAACCAATTGATATTGATTTAACAAAAAAACCAGGTAATCAATTAAAAAATATCATGTATATATATAATGAATCATATAAAGCTTGGAATGATAATTGGAGTAAATATATAGAATTATGGTCTAGATGGTTAATGCCTATTAGAGTTACAAATTATACTACTTTAAATTGTCCATATGGTGAATTTTTAAAATGGACTTATTATCAAATAGATAATAATAACTTATTAAAAAAATATAATAAAGATTTTTTAATTCAATTATTTACTACTTTAGAAGAAGAAACTTTTACAGGTATATACACTGTTGAAAAATATGATATTAACTTATATAAATCATTAACAAATAGTCATAAAAAAAGAGAAATATTTATTGGACCTGCAACTGAAAGAGCAAAATTTAAAAATATGGCAACATTAAGTAATAGTCAAATAGTACTTTTTATAAATTTAAAAAGTAAAAAAATTGATTAATTATTTAAATATAAAACTATTTTATTAATAATTAATTTTAAATAATATATGGATATTAAATCATGTTATATTCCAATGCATATATGTAGTTCTATAAATAATGATGAAGATTTACTATTAGAAAATATGGAAAATTTGAATATTTCAAAACAGCCTATTACAATTTATATTGCAAATTTATTAGAAAAATTAGTGAATGAAATGATATATGAAAAAGTTTATGATGTAGAAGAGGATAAATATTGTTTAAATATTAAACCACCAATTTGGTTTAATTCACTAGATGATAAATATAAAAAAATATTAATTCGATTAATAGAACCTGTAATAAAATATTATATTGAAAAAAATTGATATTTAATTTATATTTAATTTATTATTTATATTAGTAATAAAAAATGTCTAATATAAATAATACTTCATTTATGAATTTGGAAGAATATAAAAAATATATTGGTGATATTATTTATAGATTAATTTCTGAAAAACAAGTTTTTATTTTAAAAGAAAATAAACATAATAAAATATGTTTTAAAATACAATTAAATCAGGTAGAATGGTATACGGAACTAGATGATGATATAAAATATAATGTACAAATAAATTTACAAAAATATTTTATGAAAAAAATTGAAGAACTAGTAAAAAATATGAATCATAATGATATTTTAAATAATGAAGAGTCACAAAAATATAATACTAGTAATGATAACAATAATTTAAATAAACGACAAAAATTAGATTAAGTATATTATTCTACAGTTACTACTTTTGCTAAATTTCTAGGTTTATCTGGATTTATATTTTTTGCTATGGATAATACATATGATAAATATTGTAATGTAATAGTAAATATTATTTCATTATAATAATCTAATCTATAAATTAACAAATAATTAGATTTTTTTATATTTAAATCATTAATTACTTCATCAGAATTAGTAATAACAAATAAATTTGTTTCTCTTCCTAAAATTTCATAATAAGTAGATTTTAAATTATGATAATTAGTTTTATCATTAAAATCAATCAATAATAATGTTAAATTTGTATTATCTAATAATGCAAATGGGCCATGTTTTAATGATCCAGCACTAAAACCTTCGCAATGTAAATAAGTTACTTCTTTAATTTTTAATGCTCCTTCACAAGAAACTGGATATAATTTATTTTTTCCTAATATAAAAATATTACTTATATTATTATCTATAATAAAATCTTTTATAATATCTATATTTTTTAAAAATAAATTATTATATAATAAATTAGTTATAGTGCTTGATAAAATACGTAAATTATTTACTTTTTCATTATTATTAAAGCAATTATTAAACCACATATCAATTAATGATAAAACTATTAACATTGATGTAAATGATTTTGTAGATGCTACACTTATTTCTAAGCCAGCATTTAAATAAACACCACACATTACTTCACGTGCAATTAAAGAATCAACTTTATTTATAATCCCCATTGTAATACAACCTTGTATTTTACATAACTTTAAGCAATTATATACATCCAATGTTTCTCCTGATTGACTTAAAAAAATACATAAAATTTTTGCTTTATTATCTATATTTGGAATATCTAAACTACTAAATTCACATGCATTAATAGTTTTAATAATTTTAAATTTATTATTATTTTTTAAATAATTTTCTCCTATTAATGCAGCATTATAACTTGTACCACATCCTATAAGTAATATATATTCAATATAATTTATTATATTATTTATTCTATCTAATCCACCTAATTTTATAATATTATTTTCAATTCGTCCACCATAATTATATGCTTTTTGTATAGTTGCAGGTTGTTCCATAATTTCTTTTAACATCCAATGTTTATAAGATTTAGAAAGATCTACAATATCTTCATATAATACTTTTTTAATATCATAATTTTCACTATATCCAGATTTTAAAAAATTATAATCATTATTTGATATCTTAATAATAGTATTATCATTTAATGAAATATAATCATTTATTAATCCAACAAATCCATTAGTTTCTGATGTACAAATTATATAATTATCATTATTAGCTAATAATAAAGGTGAACCTTTTCTTGTTATATAATATGTATCCATCTCTTTAGTATAAATTATAACTAATGCCCAAGTTCCTTCTAATTCTTTAATAGTATTTTCTATTGCATTATCTATATTATTATTCATATATATTAGATAATATTCTATTAAATTTGCAATTACTTCACTGTCTGTTTCACTATTAAATTTATATTTTTTTTTTATTAACTTTGCTTTTAAAATATTAAAATTATTAATAATTCCATTATGAACTAAAATTATTTTACCATTTTGGGAAATATGTGGATGTGCATTGTTATCTGTTTTACCTCCATGTGTGGCCCAACGTGTATGACCTAATGCAATATGTGATAGTATATTTTTATTTAATATTTTATTTTTCAATAAAATATAGCAATCTTTATTATTTGTTGAAGCATTTTTTTCTATTTGATAAGAATTACTTTTACTGTTATAATAACAAATTCCCATTGAATCATATCCTCTATTTTGTATTAGTTCTAAACTATTTAATAAATTATGAATAATATTATTTTTATTTTTTGATAAAATAAAAGTTATTCCACACATTTTAACAATAATTATATATTTTAATAATAATTATATATTTTTATATTTAAATATTTTCTTATATTATAAATGAATTTTGATTTATCTGAATTAGCTTCGGTTTTAGGAAGAAAAAGTCGTAGAAAATCAACACCAGTATTTAGATATAGTCCTTCTAATAATAAATCTAAGACTAAATTAGCTTCAATAAATAAAAAATTAAATAAAAATTCTAATAGAATAAGCAATCAAAAAATATATACTAAAAGACCACTTACAACTATTACTGAATATGCAAAAAAAAATAAAATGACAAAACAAGAAGAAATTGAACTTTCAAAATTATTCGAAAATATAACAGCAAAAGGTATAAAACATCGTTCGAAAAAACATCGTTCGAAAAAACATCGTTCGAAAAGACATCGTTCAAAAAGACATCGTTCAAAAAGACATCGTTCGAAAAGACATCGTTCTAAAAGACATCGTTCGAAAAGACATCATTTGAAAAGACATAGTTTGAAAAGACATAGTTTGAAAAGACATCGTTCGAAAAAACATCATTCGAAAAAACATCGTTCGAAAAGACATTAAATAATATACTAAATATTTTATATAATAAATATAATAAATTATTTAGTTAAAATTATTTCATACATAATAATTAATGTTTCCAAGACTTTTTTTAAAGTTATTAATTCCTTGTAAAGTATTTTATCTAAGATTGTTGTTAATATTATTTCTATTCCACACCATATTGTATATGCTGAGCTCAATAAGAATTGTATTAATGTTTTGGGAAACATGTAAAAGCTTAATCCATAACCAATATATACAGGAATAAACCAAAATTTATTATTTATAGTTATTTTTTAGCAAATAGTAGAAGTAGTTTCTAATATTATTGAAGTTAATAATATTTATATAGATTTTATAAATCATCTACATTATTGATATTATTATGTTGTAATAATTTATTTTTTTATTTAATATAGTTATTTAATAAATAATTGTTGGTAAAATGGTATATTTGTTAAAAATGAAAATTCTCCTTGATTTTTTATATATTCCCCACCATCTATAGTAACTATTGTTCCATTAATATAATCTGCTTTTTTACTTGTTAAAAACATAGCTAAATCTGCTATTTCTTGTGGATTACACATACGCTGACTAGGATTTATATAATTATTGTATTTTTTAAAAATACCAAATGGATCTAATTTCGATGCACCACCACTATCTGTAATTGGTCCTGGAGCAATTCCTACAAAACGCATACCATGTTTTGACCACTCAACGGTTAAACCTTTCATTATATTATCAACTCCTGCTTTTGCTGCAGCACTTGGTATAACTAATGCAGATGAATTTTGTGAATATGTTGTTGAAATATTTAAAAATATTGCTTCTCTCTTATTTTCTATAAATGTTTTACCAAAAATATGATAAATATTAAATGCACCATTTAATACTATATCATTTATACGTTTCCAACCATTTACACTAAGCTTTTCAAATGGACATAAAAAGTTACCAGCTGCATTATTAATTATTATATTAGGTAATGAGTTTTCTCTCAATAAATCATTTTTAATTTTCAAAATTTCATTATATTTAGATACATCAACACTATAATATTTATGATTAGCATTATTAATATATTTCAATTTATTATTTAAATCTCTCATTTTTTCTACATTACGCGAGAGATTAATTATAGATGCTTTCTCTCTCGAATATGCTAATGCTAATGCTTTACCCAATCCTGAAGATGCACCAGTTATTAAAACTTTTTTGCCTTTATACATATTAATTATTATTTGAAATAAATATTTAATATGTATTTTATATTTTTATTAAAATCCAGTTTCACTAAATTCAAAAGCATCATCTTGATTTTCTATTTTTGTTGCCATTGAATATTCACTTACACGTTTTTCAAAAAAATTTGTTTTTCCATCAATACTAATATTTTCCATCCAATCAAAAGGATTTTTACTTTCATAAATTTTATCACCTCCTAATTGTAAACTCAATCTATCAGCAACAAATTCAATATATTGTTGCATTAACATATTATTCATACCAATAAGGCGGCAATTTAATGCTTCATTTATAAATTCATTTTCAATTTCTACAGCTTCTCTAATTATTTCATGAATTTTTTGTTTTTTAAGAGGTTTTTCTAATTTAGAATGTAATAATACAGCAAATTCAGTATGTAAAGCTTCATCTCTTGAAATAAATTCATTTGATGATGTTAATCCTGGCATTAAGCCACGTTTTTTAAGCCAAAAAATTGCACAAAATGCACCTGAAAAGAAAATACCTTCAACACAAGCGAACGCAACAAGACGTGTAGAAAAGCTAGAACGTTTATCATTTATCCATTTAATAGCCCAAACACCTTTTTTCTGAATACATTCATATTCATTTAATGCATTAAATAATTTGTTTTTTTCTACTTTGTCTTTTATATAACTATCTATTAATGTAGAATACATAATTGAATGTATATTTTCCATTGCAATTTGGAGACCATAAAATGCTCTTGCTTCACTTAATTGTATTTCACTCATAAAACGCATACCTAAATTTTCTAAAACAATTCCATCACTAGCTGCAAAAAATGCTAAAATCATAGAAATAAAATGTTTTTCGTTTTCATTTAACGTTTCCCAATCTTTACTATCTTTTGATAAATCAATTTCTTCAACTCTCCAAAATAAATCTTCTTGTTTTTTGTACATTTTCCATATATCTTGGTCTTTAATTGGAAACATTACATACCGTTTATCATCTTCTTGTAGTAATGGTTCATAGTTAGTTTTATTCATTCTAAATAATATAAGTTTAGATTTTTAAATTTTTTATAAAATTTAATTATATAAAAATATTCTTTATAATTTTAGTAAAAAAATATATAATATTTTATTAATATAAATGAGTTTAAAATTTAACAATAATAAAATTTTTTCAAATAAAAATATAATAAATTTTTTATATTTAGTAACATTTGCTTTATCAATTGGATATTTAGTTAATAAAGAATATTTAGCATTAATATGTTTATTAGTATTAGCAGGATTAATTTATTTTATTAGTAAAAAAATGATATATGCATTAGGAATTTCTATTATTATTAGTAATTTATTATTATCAAGTGGTTATTTAAAAACTTTAGAAAATTTTGAAGAAGGTAATACTAATAAAAAGGTAGCAGAAAATAAAGCTATAGCGGAAGCATTAGCTTATGAAGCTATGAGTAAGAAGAATTAAAACCAAACATAATCAAGTTAAATTAATAGAGATTAATAAATATTTTATAAATATTATTAAAAAATTATTATAATATTTATAATATAATGTCTTTAGGTGAAATTGTTGCAAAAAATGATAAAATAATAAGAGATTCAATAAGTAATATTTTTACAAAAGAAAAAAAAATTTTAGAAAGATATAATTTATTAAATAAATTAAAAGCATCTTGTAGTGATAATATGAAATCTGAAATAGAATCATTAATAGATCAATATAGGATTTTTATAGAATATAAAACACAAAGTAAAAAACAACAATTAGAATCATTATATAAACTTTTAGAATATTTAAACTATTTAGAAAATAAAGAGAAAGAACTAGATTATACAAATATTTTTAATAAGATAAATACAATTAAAGATGAATATCAAAGTTATCATTTAGTATTATAAATTATATAGAAAAATAATTATATATTAATTAAATTTTGAATGTGAATTTAATCCAAAATTTAATCCAAAATTTAATTAATATATAATTATTTTTCTATATTATTATAATATATAAATGAAAAGTAAAATTAATGCAAAATCTTTTTTAAATAAAGCTTTAACAAATAAATATGTTTTGTATATAGTAGCATTTATAGCATTTTTATCTTTATTGCAACATATAATGAACAAAGAATTTACTGCAGTAATATTATTTTATTTAGTTGGATTTGTAACTTATTATTATTCTAAAAATATGACAATTATTTTAGGTGTTTCATTTATAGCTACATTATTTGCTGATTTAGTTAAAAATTTACTTAATATAAGAGAAGGATTTCAAAAAAATATTGCAGAAGAAGAAAAAGAAAAACAAGAAGAAGAACAACAAGAACAACAAGAAAAACAAAATAATTTATTAAAATCAATAAATGAAAATTCTTTATCACAAGAATCTTCATCACAAAATTCTTCATCGCAAAAATCTTCATCAGATGATAAAGATGAAGGAGATAATAATTCTACAGAAGTAACTGATGGATTTAAAAATAAAAAAGCAAAAAGATCTGGTTATCAAAATCAATTAAAATTAAATCCATCAGTTTATAATATGCCAAATAAAAAACAAATGGAAAAACAATTAGGTGATGCATCTAAATTAGAGTTAGCATATGATAATTTAGAAAAAGTAATAGGTAATAATGGTATTCAGTCATTATCAGGAAATACAGAAGAACTAATAAAAAAACAAAATAAAATAATGAAACAAATGAAAGAAATTACACCTACATTACAAAATGCTATGGAAAGTGTATCAAAAATAGATTTAGGTAAAATTAGTCAATTAATGACTGGTATAACTAATGATTAATGAATAAATGTTATTTATAATAATTATTAATTATTATTATAGAATTGTAATATAACAGATGAAAAATAATATATTACAACATATTATTATTATATTATTAACTAGTATTATATATATATATTTATATAGTGAACTTAGTAAAAAAAATTTTAATGTAGTAATTATTTACTACATATTAGTAATATTATTATATAAATTTTTAAATATTTATTCTTATATTTTAAGTTTTATTATAATATTATTTTTTAATATAAACAATAGA
>MDSZ01249963.1_pt1 | contig 15033 bp, 15 predicted proteins | sample 811201 | NCBI WGS metagenome assembly MDSZ01 (sample SAMN05326647, study PRJNA326480) | marine metagenome | isolation source: seawater | place: Indian Ocean: North | collected 2010
AATCATCCTGTGTTAGGAAAATATGAGCAAAACGCTCTTAAATAATCCTATTTATCAACTAAATATGCAATACTTTGAATGGCTTTTTCAAGATTTTTTCCAGTTATCGACGAAATATGTAAAATATCTATTCCTAAAGGAAGTTTTTGTTTTTTTAAATCATCTGAATTAATATCAGTTTTTGATAGCAATAAAAGTCTTGGAAGGGTTTCTAATCTACTGTCGTGATAAAATAACTCATTACTTAAAACTTTATAATCATTATAAATTTCTTCTGAATTTGAATCTATAATAAAGACAAGTATCTGTGTGCGTTCAATATGTCTTAAAAATTGATTTCCAAGACCTTTTCCTTTTGAGGCTCCCTCAATCAATCCAGGAATATCAGCAACTACAAAAGATTTATATTCTTCATATTTTACAATTCCAAGATTAGGAGTTAAGGTAGTAAAAGGATAATCTGAAATCTTAGGTTTAGAATTAGATATTTTTGAAATAAAAGTTGATTTTCCAGCATTTGGAAATCCAACTAAACCCACATCTGCTAATACTTTTAATTCTAAATTTAATGACAATTCTTCACCTTTTTCACCATCATTAGCTATTTTAGGAGCAACATTATTCTTTGTTTTAAATCTAGCATTACCAAATCCACCATTACCACCTTTAGCAATGATAATTTTTTCACTATCTTCTTTGAAATCATGTATTATGTAATCAGTTTTTAGATTTTTAACAATGGTTCCAACTGGAACTTTAACAATATAATCAATACCATTTTTACCATGACAATTTTTACCTAATCCATGCTGACCATTTTTAGCCTTAAAATGATGATTTTTGGGTAAGTCTTCTAAAGTTGACAATTGATTGCTAGCACAAAAAATGATATCACCACCCTTGCCTCCATCTCCACCGCAAGGGCCTCCATTAGGTCTGAATTTTTCCCTTAGAAAAGCAATGCAGCCATGCCCTCCATCACCTGCCTTAACATGAATTACTGTTTGATCAACAAAGCGCATATAAATTTACATATTTTTTATTAATGCTTCTCCAAATTCAGAACACTTAAGTTCTGTCGCACCTTTCATTTGTCTTGCAAAATCATATGTGACTGTTGCATTAGAAAAAGTTTTATCCATCGCACCCAAAATTAAATCAGCAGCTTCATTCCATCCCATATATCTAAACATCATCTCTCCAGAAAGAATAACTGAGCTTGGATTAACCTTATCTAAACCTGCATACTTAGGTGCGGTACCATGAGTTGCTTCAAATATTGCTTTTCCAGTTTTATAATTAATATTAGCTCCAGGAGCTATACCTATACCTCCAACTTGAGCTGCTAAAGCATCAGATACATAATCACCATTTAAATTCATAGTAGCAATAACATCGTATTCTGATGGGCGAGTTAAAATCTGTTGTAAAAAAGCATCAGCAATAACATCTTTAACAATTATTTTACCATCTTCTATAGCTTTAGATTGTGCTTCATTTGCCTTTTCAGTTCCTTCTTTTAATTTAATTCTATCATATTGATTCCATGTGAATACTGAATCTGAAAATTGTTCCTCCGCAATATCATACCCCCAATCTTTGAAACTGCCTTCAGTAAATTTCATAATATTGCCCTTATGTACTAATGTTACACTTTTTCTTTTATTATCTATAGCATATTTAATGGCTGATTCAACAAGTCTTGATGTTCCTTCTTTAGATATAGGTTTTAAACCTATACCACATGTGTTAGGAAATCTAATTTTTTTATATCTATCAGAAAATTCTGACTCCATAAAATTTAATAAACTTTTCAACTCATCAGTTCCTGCTTGAAATTCAATACCAGCATAAATATCTTCTGTATTTTCTCTAAAAATAACCATATCTATAAGTTCTGGACTCTTAACTGGAGATGGGACATTATTAAACCATGTAACAGGTCTCAAACAAACATATAAATCAAGTTTTTGTCTTAGCGCAACATTTATAGAGCGTATCCCTCCTCCTACTGGAGTAGTTAATGGACCTTTAATAGCAATTAGGTATTCATTTATTAGCTCTAAAGTCTCATCTGGTAACCAAATTTCTTGTTCATAAACTTTATTAGCTTTTTCTCCTGCATAAATTTCAAGCCACTCAATCTTGCGTTGCTCACCATATGCTTTTTTAACAGCTTCATTAAAAACATTAACTGAGGCAGCCCATATATCAGACCCAATGCCATCACCTTCAATAAATGGAATTATAGGATTATCCGGCACAATAAGTTGATTATTAGAAATTGTAATTTTTTGACCCTTATTAGGTATTTGAACTTTTGATTGCATTTATATTTTATTCCTTTGATTTATTTTTTTTATTATCTGTATTATTTTTGTAATCCGTTAAATAAAAACCTGAACCTCTAAAGATTAAACCAGAACCTCCAGTTATAATTTTTTCTATTCTTTTACTTTTACAATATTTACAATTAGAAATAGACTTATCATTCATACTTTGAAAAATAGAAAATTTCTTATCACATGCTAAACATATATAATTATAGGTTGGCATAATGTGAAATATATGAAATTTTTAAGAATTTAACTTGATTTTTGAATAGCTGTTATTATAGCTACATTAATAATATCTTGGATACTGCAGCCTCTAGACAAATCATGAACCGGCTTATTAATACCCTGAAGTAATGGCCCACAAGCACTATAACCCGCTAATTCTCTTGTTATTTTATAAGATATATTACCTGCATCTAAATTAGGAAAAATAAAAACATTTGCTTTACCTTTAAGTTTAGATTTTGGATTCTTTTTCTTAGATACAGATAAACTAACAGCAGAATCAAATTGAATTTCACCTTCATGAAGAATATCCGGATTCCTTTTAGAAAACAAATCTACAGCATCTTTTACCTTATCAACTCTGTAATGACTAGCGCTACCATTTGTAGAAAAAGAAAGAAAAGCTACTTTTGGATCTTCGCCTGTTATCAATTTATGAGTAGATGAAGCATTTTCAGCTATAGAAACTAATTGTTCAGGGCTTGGCTCAGGTATTACCGCGCAATCAGAAAAAGTAAAAATCTTATCTTGATTTGGAGAAATTAACAAAAATATACTAGAAACCCATTTAGAACTCTGTTTTATACCAACTATTCTCAAAGAAGATCTAAGAACATCACTTGTTGAAGTTGCTGCACCGACAACTACTCCATCAACATCACCGCAAGCTAAAATAGTTAAAGATTTATTAACTGGATTTTCTAAATATCTAACAACCTCTTCTTCAGGCCAATTATCACTAAATTTTTGATTTAATAGATAATCAATATAAATATCATGTTTTTTATTGAAATAATCTAAATCTGGGATATTAAAACCCATTACTGAAAGATTAGAAATAGCATTTTTAACTCGTGGATCAAAAGATTCAGGCAATAAAATAGAAGCATTCTTTAATAAAGCCTTTTTACGAAGCTGATTAAAAAAATTATCCATACTTTTTGTTTAAAGCTTTCAAAACAGACTGCGGTACATAATCATCTACATTTCCACCTAATGACAAAACTTCTTTAATAATAGAAGAGCTTATATATGTGTATTTTTCATGAGGCATCAAAAAAATAGTTTCAATATCATTATCTAATTTTCTATTCATTAGAGACATTTGAAATTCAGATTCAAAATCAGAAAGAGCCCTTAAACCTCTTATAATAATATTAGCATTACATTGATTAGCGTAATCAATTAGTAAATCATTAAAAATAGTTACCTCTATATTTTTTAAATGATTTGTATTCTCACGAATCAATTGCATTCGTTCATCAGAACTAAATAGATATTTTTTGTTAACTGATTTATTTGATATAGCCACAATTAATTTGTCAAATAGTTTTGATGATCTATCAATCAAATCAAGATGACCATTAGTTATTGGATCAAATGAACCGGGATAAATTGCTGTATTTAATTTGTTTTCCAAAATGCTACCTGTGTATTGCCATAATGTTTTATTCTTAAATTTCTTTCATCTTTAATTAATTTTGTTTTTTTCATTTCCATACAAAAAATTCCATCTTCAGACAGGATATTAGTTACCAAATCTCGAATATCAAAAAAATTAAATTCTTCATATGGAGGGTCTGCAAAAATTATATCAAACTTTCTATTATTCATATTTAAAAATTTATTAACTGACATTCTATGTAATTTAACATCATCAGCTTTACATATATTGTGAATATTCTTTAATAAAATTTTAAATACAGAAGGATTATTTTCAACAGAAGTCAAATGAATTGCTCCTCTACTTAAAGATTCTATACCAAAACTACCCACACCTGAATATAAGTCTAATACTTTTTTATTATCTAAACAACCCAATATATCAAAAATAGACTTTTTAACTTTAGCTTGAGTGGGACGAACACTAGCATTATTAATATGGGATAATTTTCTACCCTTATATTTTCCAGCAATGATAGTAATCATATTTATTCAGTATTTACTTAAGAGGAAAATTCCATGCCGGTTTATTTTCCCAACTCACTTCATCATTTTTAATAAAACCAGGATTACCAGGATGAAATCTAAATATCAAAAATCTGCTCTCTTTATAATCATCTGTTGTTGGAGAAGTTATAATATAATCAGTTAATTCATCCTCAAATTCTTCATTGCTATCATAAATACCATTCTTGCCATATCTGTCCTTGAAAGGCTCACCTATATCGTAAACACCATTACCATATGCCTCAATATTATATTCTTTATTAGTAATAGGACATTTTAATAACTCAGAATTCAAATCATATCTCTTTCTATCATAATCTTCAAAATTAATAATTCTATTAATAATTTCAACATTTGAAATTTTTCTTTTATTAAAACTATATTGAATAATTAAAGTATCACCAAATTGCATTTCATTACCTAATTCTTCTTCAAATTCTTGGAATAGCTCAGCCCATTCTGCATCATCAACATCATCAATAGAAGCAATATTATCATCAACAAACTCTTCTTCTTCTTTTTCAATGCAACCTTCTACATCATCCCATTCACAACCAAGACAATCATTCATATTACATTCAATCATTTTCCAAATATTTTTATCTGATTTTATATCTGTTTGATTCAATCTATTCCTTAGAAAATTATTTGAAACTTGTTCTTCCACCTCAGTAAATTCTTCAGGATCAATATATGTGATTTTGTATGATGTATCAATAATCCATTTATTTAAATAAGAACTATCTAAAGATATTAAATTATTAGAGTTAGCAGAAATACCAAAACCCCATAAATTATCATATTCACTTTCTGGAATATATCTAAATAAATATTGATTTTTAACATAACTAGTTTGAAGATTATCAATATTATCATTTATAGGTTCCTGAAGAGTATAAATTGTATCAATTACATTATCAGATACAATAGTAGAAGAGCTAAACAGCGTATCTAACATATAGCCAAAATTTCTAGGAATATTAACCCTTACAGTATCCTCGCATTCATTTCTATAAAATCGAATTAAATTAGAAATCGAGAATATTGAATCAACAGTAAATCGTGAAGGATTAATAATTCTAATTGTAGTATCTAAATAATCAGTTTGAGTAATAGAAATTATATCAGGAATATTTTTAATATCATCTATTTCAGGAACTATATATTCTCTAGTATAGTCTCCCTTATCTGTTTTAGTCATTTTATATATATGATTATCAATATATTTTAATCTATCTTTTTTCTTAATAAGACCTAGATTCAAAGCTTTTGTTTTTTTAGAACCTTTAACTGAATCTTGTATAAAAGTCGCATCATAACTACAAGACATATAAATATCTTTCTCTCCACTTAAATATTCATCTGCTACTAAAGAATCTCTAGCATGCATAATAGTCTCAATAATTAAATTTTTATCCTCAGTATATTCACCAGTTAATGTATGATAACATTTTAAAGCATAAGCTAAATCAAGCATTCTTTTTCTGCTCTCAAATACCTTATTGTTTTCTTCATTCCATACCAATGGAGGCAGAGCAATGATAGATATCAAAAATAAAACAGCAAATGCAATAATCCAATCATATGCAAAAGCTCTAACTTCTTTTTGATTTTTTGTAAGCGTTTGTTTATTCATAATAATGCTATCTACTTAATTTTAGTAAAATTAGGCTTATTACCCAAAATTTTATTCATTTTTTCTAATAATAATATAAAATCATTAGATTTATTATCCGAAGTTATAATATTAATTTTTACAAATTGATCACCATTGACTCTTCTTCTTGGATCAGGCATACCTTTCCCTTTTATTCTAACAATTTGCCCTGATTGAATACCCTTTGGAATTTTTAAATTAATCTTTCCTGATATTGTAGGAGCTTCAATACTATCACCAAGAACGGCTTGAGAATAATTAATCCAAGCTGATAGATATATATCGCTACCTTGACGAGTAAATAAAGAATGAGGTTTCTCCTCAAAATAAATAATTAAATCACCATCATCAGTTTTATCAACTCCTTGATTACCTTCACTGCTAATAACATGATAATTATCAGAAGATACTCCTTGAGGAATATCAAATGTTATAGTAGCTGTTTTCTTTTCCCTACCACCTACCATTCCACTACCATTACAATTTGAACATGGAACAATATTTACAACCTGACCTAAAAAAGAACGAGAAATTTGTTTAATTTGTCCATTTCCATTACAAGTTGTACAAGAGCTTGGATTTTGACCTTCTATCCTTTCTAATCTCTTAATTTTTATTTTTTTTGAACCTCCAGAATACATTTCTTCTAAAGTTAGAGGAATTGATATTTTAAGATCAGTACCCCCCTTCTTTTTTTGCCCACCTGAATTTGAGCCAAAAAAATCAGAATTCCCAAAAATATCACCAAAACCACCAGCACCCCCAAAAACGCTATTAAAAATATCTTCAACATTAATACCACCTGAAAAACCTTGCCCTTGAGAACCAAATTGTTGATATTGTTGATGCCCTAATTGATCATATCTATTTTTTTTATCTTCATCACTTAGAACTGAGTAAGCTTCTGCTGCCTCTTTAAATTTTTCTTCAGCAGATTTATCATCTGGATTCTTATCAGGATGATACTTCATTGCAACTTTTCTATATGCTTTTTTTATTTCATTAGCATCTGCATTCTTAGAAATACCTAAAATTTCATAATAATCTCTCATTTATCACCTTTGCTAACAATAACCTTAGAATGCCTGATAATTTTATCTTTGATTTTATATCCTTTTTCAAATTCATTAATTATAGTGTTTTCTTTTTCTTTTGATTCTTGCATCATAATTGCTTCATGTAAATCAGCATCAAAGGGTTCACCTAAAGCATCAAAAGAATAAACGTCATAATTTTCAAAAACATTGATAATCTTATTTTTAATCATATCTACACTATCAATTAATAATTTGATATCATCAGTATCTTTATTGTCTAGAAGCCTATCTAAATCATCCATAATAGGCAGAAATGATGTTATGATTTTTTCAATATTACGATTATGAGAGTCAGCTAAATTTTGATTGGTTCTTTTTTTGAAATTTTCAAAATCAGCTAATGTTCTTAGATTTTTTTCTTTTAATGAATCTATTTCCTCATTCATTAAATCTATTTTCTTATTTAAATTTTTAATCTTAGTTGAATCAGATATTTTTTTTGCCTTAGATTGTTTCTTCTTTGTTTTTTCTTGTTTCTTATTCATTTTAAATACCTAATAATTAATTTTATTTGAAGTGCCTAAATTACTACCAATAAAGCCTAGTAATATACCAAATATTACATTTAAAAGAATATAGATTTTAAATGAAATGCTAGATATAAAAGCGCTGATTAAAAAGTGATTATAATCATTTAATATATTGAAATTAAATATTATAAATATTATCAGACAAGAAAATAAAGACCCTAAGAATCCTTGAAGTAAACCTTCAATTATAAATGGCGCCCTAATCATAAATCTATCAGCACCATGTAAAATTAATGTATCAACCATATCTTTTCTAGCATCTAAATTTAGCTTAATAACATTTGATATATTAAAAATGCTTACAATAAAAACTAAAACACCAATTATAAAAATAAATGAATATAAAGAAGAAGATAATTTATCAAATTTCATCAAGTATGATTGAGGAAAAACTATTTTATTAATTTTGTTATCGTATTTTAATTTTATTGATTCAATAATTTTGTCTATATCAGAAATATTTTTTGAATTTAAATTAATGCTACATAGGCATGGCAAAAAATCTATTTCATCACCAATCCATTGACTTAAATCTGAATTGATTTTAATTTTATTGTATAATTTCTCTTTATTTTGAAAAATAAAACCATCTGATTTAACTAAATCATTAATTTGATTACATAAAATTTCAGAATTTTCATCATTGATAGAATTATTGATAAAAACATCAACTACTAATTCTTTTGCCTTAAAATTATCTGAAATATTATTTGAAACATTTGATAAATAAATAATAAAAGAAATAAATAATAAACATACTGATATCGTTAATGATGATATTAAGGAATGTAATGGATATCTTTTAAAAGATTTAAAACCTTCTGATAAAACAAATTTTATTTTTTCTATCATGAAATTAATTTTCCATTATTTATTTCTAAAAAATACTTAATTCTATTTTCAATTAAAGGATAATTATGAGTAGCCATTATTATAGTAGTACCAGTTTTAGATTCATCCTCTAATAAATCAATTATATCATCTGATGCACTGGGGTCTAGGTTACCTGTGGGCTCATCAGCAAGTATAATTTTTGGCTTTTTAATAATCGCTCGTGCAACACAAACTTTTTGCTGCTCCCCTCCACTTAATTCAAAAGGATACATATCTGATCTATTTTCTAATGAAATTTTAGATAAAATACTATTAACTCTTTCAACTATTTTTGAATAATCATAACCAATAATCTGTAAAGGAAGAGCAATATTTTCAAAAATAGTACGATCATTTAATAATTTAAAGTCTTGAAATATCATACCAATGTTACGTCTATAATAGGCTAATTCTTTTTTCATTAATTTAGATATATCAAAACTATCAACAAAAATCTGACCTGAATCTATGCTAATTGAACGTTGAATTGCTTTTATGATTGTTGATTTTCCGGCACCCGTAGGTCCCATCAAATAAACAAAACGTCCTTCCTTAATATTAAAGGAAATATCATGTATTCCTCTATTATTAACTCTCTTTACCGAAACTTTATTAAATTCTATCATAACTAATATTAAAATATTTTATATAAAAAAATTAAATATAATACCAATAATATGAAACCTGAAAATTTTGAAATAGATTTATTGAATAAATAAGAAAAAATTAATATTAAATGTGATGCAATAAAAATTATAGTTATATAATTTAAACTCATAGAATCAAGAGAAGGTTTAATAACAGTTAGAATAGAGGAAAAACCTAATACAAAAACTATATTCATGACATTAGAGCCAATAACATTACCAATTAATAAATTGTAATTTTTCTTCTTTACTGATAAAACTCCTGTAAATAGTTCTGGTAAAGATGTTCCCAAAGCTACTATAGTTACTCCTATTGTCATGGAACTAAAACCTAATAAAATTGCAATTCTTGTTGCATTATCAACAACTAGATGAGTACCAAATCCTAAAGCCATAATAGAACAAATTATTAATATAATACTATGAAATAAATTTGAATCATTAGTGTCTAAATTAGAATCATCAATTTTGTTATTAATAATCAAATTATATATGTAATAACAGAATAATAACAATAATAATAATCCATGTACATAATTAATACTCACATTATAATACAAACAAAAAATTGAATATAAACCTAAACAAAAAATAAATATTAAATCTTTTAAAAAATTACTCTCAAATATTATAGTATAAACAAAAGCACAGTATCCCAATACAAGACTAATATTAGCAATATTAGAACCCAATACATTGCCTACAATTAAACCACTAGCTGAGCTGCTATTATCAATAAAAATAATTGAGTAAAAAGAAACTAATAACTCTGGTAAGCTAGTACCTAATGCAATAACAGTTGCTCCAATGATGATTGGTGATATTTGGAATTTTTGAGATAATGTAGTTGAATTATCAATAAGATATTCTGAACCAAAATATAGCAACGTACATCCAATCAAAAATAATAAAATATAGATAAACATTCTAAACCTTATATAAATTCTTATTTATAATATACTCATATACATCTTTGTTAAGAAATTTCTTTAATTGAGTATCATTATTAATTTCTTTTTTAATTATAGAAGAAGAAATTTGATAATTGAAATTTACAAAATTAACAGAATCAGTATTATTAGTTTTAAATTTGCCTCGTTTAAAGCAAATAAAATCAACTAATTTTAAAATTTTATCATAATCTTTCCAATTATGTAAATTTTGATATTGATCATATCCTAAAACCATACTAAATGATGCATTCTTAAATTTCTTCCTTAAATAATAAATTGTATTAATAGTATAGCTTTGCTTTTCATTATTATTTAATTCAAAATCATCAATCAAGACCTTAGATGAGTCTTCCTTATCAATCAATAATTTTAACATATTTAATCTATCTTTAGTATTTATTTTAGGCTTTGATTTTCCAGGTGAACATTTAGCAGGAAAAAATACAAATTTATCACAAGAATCAAGACAATGTTTATATATTAATTTATGTGCTCTATGCGGAGGATCGAAGCTACCTCCAAAGAAATAAATTTTCATTTATAAAGCCTATAATAACCTGAAATGTTAAATCCATTCTTATAGTCATCTAATATTTGTTCTGCTTCCTTCAATTTATCAGCAGATTTGAAAGTTAGTTTATTTGCATTAAAATATTCATTAGCCTTATCCTGTTGTTTCATAACAATATAAGTAAAAATATATTCAATCTTTGATTCATCACTATATTTTGTGTCATAATAATCAGAAATGACAATATCAAAATAATACATAGCTGAATCAAATTTTTTCATTTTCAAATACAATCTTCCGTTTTCAAAATGTTTTTTAGCTATTCTTTCTCTTAAGTTTTGAATCATTTCATAAGCTTCATCCTTATATGAAGAATACGGAAAATTATCTAAAAATTCTTGAATACTAGAAATAGCTAAGAAGGTTTTAGATTGATCATTTTTATAACCTAACGTCATTTTGAATGTACATTTTGTCTTCATAAACTGAGCCTTTTCAACATTTTCTATTGAATTAGAAAACATAGAATAGTAATTCAAATGATATATAGCCTCTTCATAATTTTTTAAGCCATAAAATGACTCTCCAATATATAGATGAGACTCAAGAGAAAGACCTGAACCATCGTCGTTTTGAATAATTAATTGGAATTGATTTTTAGCTTTCTCAAATTTATTTTTAGATAAATATAATTTAGCTTTTTCAAATCTATCTTCTAAACTAACATTAGATTTTTTGAATATTTTATTTGAACTTGATTCAGTTTTATTTTTATTAAAAACAGAACATCCTGTGAATAAAAATAAAATAACAAGTGATAATATAAAACGATTGTACATTACTTTAATTTAATACTTAATTTTGCTTGAAAAAAATCCATTCTTTGATCATAATCAATCATCATAGCTGTCCGATTAGAGGAAAGCTTACTTACTATAAGTGCATCAAACATACTTACAAAGTGGTTTACAAATATAAATGTCATAAAATTATCTCTAGAACGATAACTGCTAACTGATTGATCATAAATAAATCTGTATTGCCTTTTATTATCACTAGTAGCAACTATATATCCATTACTATTTTCAGTTGAAATATTATCATGGTCATCCCAACCTGAAAAAAAATGATTATACTTTGATATATTCTCGTAAAAATGATGATCTTTTACAATAACTACTCCATAGTCATTGTAAAAATTTTGTGCATTTATTTCATCATCCAAATTATAATTCTGATAGAGATCTTTAAAATCAAGGCTACTTGATGAGACCAATCTAGTTAATCCCTGATCATCAGTATAATAAAAACTAATATGATGACTATCTTCCCAAATATTAGGATAGCATATTTCAGATGATAGACCTTGACTTACACAATCTTCATCGGTAAAAATATAATAGAACTCATCTTCTTCATTGCTCCACTGTTCATAATTAGCCGTCCAAGTTGAAAAAAACCAATGCTCATTACCAAAATCTTGATATTGCTGCTTATAATTATCAGCCTTATTGAAATGATGGTTATAGCTTGCCCAAGCTGCAATTTCTAAACCTAAAAATATTAGCCCTTTTACCTTATTATCATTAAAAAAATATTGTCCAGAACCAGGAATAATTGCAGAAGAAAACATAGTTTTTAATAATTGACCTGTATTTATTTCATCTTCATAATTACTATTTTCAATGCCATAATTTTGATATTGAAAATAATTATTTTCAAAGGAGTTTGAAAATATCATTGATAAATATATTAGTAAGATAATTTTCTTCATTTTAATAAATACCTAAAAATCAAATAATAATTTTATATAACTTTTACCTTTAGTCTCACTTTTATCTGCAATAGCAAAGTGATGCTCAATTGATAAGGCTAAGGGGTAACCATAAAATAAATATCCTTTTGCTCTAAACTCTAAACCACTTGATAGCTTAAAATCATCTAAAAATGCATCAAAATCTTTATCGTATGCACTACCACATTGAGCGATTAATCCTAAAGATAATTTATTAAAAGTCATAAAATCTTTAAAATTAAAATAATTTTTATCTAACAAAAGCTTTCTTGCAGAAAAAGAATTAATCCAAATAGCAGAACCTGTTAATGAAGAATCATAAAAAGTATAGCCCTTAATACCTGTAAGCCCACCACCAAAAAAATGGAAAAAATCATCAATATCATTTGATACAAGTCCTAATTTTGTAGATAGCTCTATAAAAATATTACGATTAATGTGATTGAACGAATAAAAATCAAATTCAACTCTTGGGGTGTGATTAGGTTTTAAAACTGAACCATAGGTGCCATATTCTTCATCAAGAGAAAATCCATCCATAAAATAGTTAAATTCATATGACACTTTAAGATCATAAATATTCCCATTATTAGGCAGCATATTACCTAAAAAATGAGGTTTTATCTTTCGATTTAAAATTCGAATAGATAGATTGTGGCTTTGAAAATAATCAAAACCAATTTTTCCAAATGCTGCAATTGTTTGTTCCTCACCATTACTTATAAAATCTTGGTAGGCAAACTGAAAAATGTTTTGTTTGTAATTATTATATTCATAAGAAAGCCAAATCTTATGTTTTTTTGAAGGAAACCTTATACCTATATCAGATGAAAATATCTGATAATCAACATCATTATTAATAGTAATATTAGGAATTAATTGTCCATTTATATCAAAATAATCAAAACTCTGCTTTGTATGCCTAGTAGCCCAATAAAAATTAAAGAAAAGTGTCGGTTTAAATTTTTTGTAATCAAACATCAAAAATAAATCAACATCCTTAATTCTATTTATAGAAAAACCACTAAATAAAGATAGATTTCCAATCATATCATCTGAGAATGCATATAAACCATATTTTGTTGTATTATAATCAATCATAACACGCGGAACAATGTGAAGCTCTGACATATGATCATCATAATCAATATTATTATTAGAAATATCCATTTTCTCAGCATAATCCATATCACTCATAGCTGGCTTAGTATGATCAATATAGCCTATAGATTCGATTGGTATTTCAGTTAAATTATTTATAATTGAAATTTTATATCCACCATCATTATAAACACTAAAAACCAATTTCTCATTATTAAAGTCAGGCATAAATGCACTGCCAAGAGTATTTGTGAAAAAATTATTTTCACCATTATTAATTGAAGAAATATTAAAAATACCATTATAATCCTGAGATACATAAATCTTATTTTTATAAAATACAGGATTTCTCACATCATTATCTGTATCAATTAATTTAGAAACAGTTTTAGTCTTGATGTCAAATTTATAAATATCTCTTCCATGGTCAACAATAACATCCATCAATAAATTCCCATCATCATCCCAATTTAGAGTTCCTATGTATTCTTGATTACTGAAATTAGTTAACTGCTTAAAATCAGTAAAACTTTCATTAGGGTAAGAGAAAGATTGAGTTTTATAATTAAATTCAGATATAAAAATATTACTCTGCCCATCTATAGTTGATATAGCTGCTATTAGGTTATTTTCTGAATTATATGATGGAGATCTTAATCTACTACCTTTCGTAAGCCTAATAAGCTGATCTTTATTACTTTCAAAATAATTATCTTCTAACTCAGAAACTGTTATTTGATATAAATCAAAAAATTTAGATCCATTCTTATCAGGAGCACTCCGCATAGAAAAAACTAATACACTATCATTAATCCAAGCTGGAGCATGCCTAGCGCCTGATATTACTTTCTTTGATATAGAATCTTTTAAATCATAAATAAATAAATCTGTCTGACCAAAATAATCATTTTCTTTATTTGAAAGAAACGCTATCTTAGAGCCATCTGGAGACCATTTTGGATATAAATTTGTTGTTCCATTACCTTCGATAATTATACCTTCAACATTATTGTCTTTAACATTGGATAATTTCTGATTATAGTTGTTTTTAAGATTTAAAACCCACTTTGAATATAAATCGTAACCAGAGTAACCTGTAGCTTCCTGTATAGCTTTATTAACAGAATAAGTTGCAGAAGATAAAATATTAGAAATATTTGGTAATATTTCTTGACCAAATTCTTCAACCAAATAATTTGAAAATGAAAAACCCTGATTATAAACAGCTTCTGAACCAATACCTTTTTTTCCAAAAGTGTTCATTTCATTTAAAGATAACAGCTTATCATTAATAGCTAAATCTCTAAGCAACATATCCCTATGACTATCCCAAAAATCATAAGACGAAGTAGGATCCA